>Ga0123352_10001910_pt1 | contig 28398 bp, 15 predicted proteins | sample TergutLab28metaG_FD_89700 | JGI IMG/M metagenome (GOLD analysis project Ga0123352, IMG submission 89700) | Labiotermes labralis P1 segment gut microbial communities from Petit-Saut dam, French Guiana - Lab288 P1 | ecosystem: Host-associated > Arthropoda: Insects > Digestive system > Gut ... | reverse complement strand
GGTGGCGGACGCTTGTGAGTGCGGTAATGAACCTTCGGGTTCCGTGAAATGCGGGGAATTTCTTGACTAGCTGCAAACCAGTTAGCTTCTCAAGAAGGACTCTGCACCATGGAGTAAGTAAAGATTGAACTGTCCATGTCGCCAGTTTTCAGCACAGGAACACATTGCTGTGCTGAAAACTGGTACCGACTTCTTCAGTTGCCTTCATTTCACAGTTTTGTTTTGGATTTATTTTAGTACATACACCGTGCATCTTGTATTACATTGTACTGTAAAAACTTAACAATTCACATAACAAAAAATCGTAGGAATACCTTTAAATTATTATATTTGAAACCATTGATTAACTCTATCAAAATTAAAAAGAACTCAATATAAACCCTGACCACCAAAATATTCCATTCAACAAGAATCAAAAAACCTTATGGTCTTATAGCCAACTTTCAAAACTAAAAGAAACAGCGTAAGTAGAGAAAAAAAGGTATAAACCACATAGAACCAACGAACGAAGGAGCACCATACCAACGCATAAAGTGTGATAATTTGTGAAATAATTGTGCATTTGTTGGTCACAGTACAAAATATGTTTCTAATGTTTTCAAGACGGTTTAGGAAATATAGCCTCCAAAAACTGCAGCTGTGACATTCTGGCGTCTGTCTGCTCCGTAAGTACGTTATATGGAACTGGCAGTAAATCGTTCAATTTTCAGTCAGATGTTAGGATGATCATAGAAGCTTAAACAATACTTTCGGTAGTGCACTTACCATGTAGTGTTAGTGTTCGTTGAAAAGTGATTTGCTCAAAATCATTAATCTTTATGCAAACATTGTATACGAAATAGTTCATGTATGCATAAAACTCATTCTCATCACTTTTCTTTCAGCAAACTCAATTCCAAAACATATTTAAACATTTACTGATTTTAATACCTGTACCGTGCATTTTAAATTATTTTGCACAATGACCAACCAATACAAGATTAATTAACAAATTATTATGCTGCTCCTACATGTTTCGACACTACTGTTTCATCCTCAGGGAGCTCGTAGTTAGTACCTTGCTAAGTTACACAAGTATTTGACGCTCATAGGGCCGGGCAACCTAATATAGTAAAACCAATCAGATGCACAAATGCATCAAATTTATTTTATTTTGGAATGACACACTACATGTTTCGGACGGTCTTTCCGTTCGTCATCAGCAGTTCAAGACTGTACATACAGCAACAAACAGATACTGTTTTCTGTTTGACATATGTCTGTTACTGTATGTACAGTCTTGAACTCCTGATGATGGACGGAAAGACCGTCCGAAACATGTAGAGTGTCATTCCAAAAATAAAATAAAATTGATACATTTGTGCATCTAGTTCATTTTACTATAGAAATTGCACAAGTATGTCAGTGCATTCGTTGGTAATACAATTTAAAATCTGTCAATTAATTGTGCATTGGTTGGTCACTGTACGAGATAAAAAAAAATATATCTAAACATTTACGTTCTGTGAGTCCAATATTAACTTCAGTGAAAGAAACTTGCTAATGGCAGCACTTGAGTAACTTTATCGTTGCACAGCAAATGTAATAATAAATCTGCTAATAAAAATATACATTTCGTGCAAGTCCATGTAATTGCTCACGTAAAACGGTACATACGCCCAAAGAAATTATAGTTTAATCAAACAGAGACTTTAAATTAACCTGGTCCAGTAGTTCGCGTGATATCGAGCTTCCGCCGCGAACTAGCTGAGAACTGCTCTCTTCTGGTTTATTACGCAGCGAGTAGTGGTAATTTCTTACCGACGTTTCTGGACAACCTATCTGCCCCATCTTCAAGGGTCAAGAATAAGAAAAACCCCTTGAAGATGTGGCCTGTTAGGTTATCCCGAAACTTCTGTACGGAATTGCCACTACTCACTGCGTAATGACCCAGAAGAGCGCAGTTCTCTTCTCTTGGTCCTGTAGTTTGTTCAGACGCTGTTGTTAGAGGCGTCAAGGTCATGAAAATCTACAAGCGGCTTTTCTGTCGCTCTTCGAAAGGTGTTTAATCATTAACGTCCAGTATTTCATGTCAGAAGGAACGACCAGACAAGCAACAGTAAGCTCATCAACGGAAGGTAAAGTAAATAGACACGTCACGTTGCAAAAACTGCACAAGGTGCACTATGTGCCCCAGTACACAGGCCTTACCAAAGTGCTTTTTTAACTCCAAAATGTCAAGCAATTTCATGCTACATGTACAGCCTACGTGCGTGAAAGCAGTTTCATTTACGTCCATCAGAGAAGTGAGGCCGACCCTGCGCCGAATTCCACGACACTCACAAAAGTTCCACAGAGTTAAGTGCAGATATCTTGTACGGATTGCAGCAGATTCAGTCAGTAGACGTGTAAACTACGGACACAAATTCATTTACACCGTCAGTAAAATGTGTGTCACTAAGCCGATATGAACGAAACTCACGCTTGCTCTATGTTTTACAAAGAACCGCTATACCAAATTTCATGGAAATCCGACAAACGGTTTACTCGCTGAAACTTGGTTACGGACGGACGGATAGACAGGCGGATGGAAGAGGTGTCCACATGAGGAATTCATTTTTTACTTCGTGAAGGAAGCCTAATAACTCAAAGTTTCAACAACTCTCCTACCAACCAAAACGTCTGCAAACGCATCTGAACCTTTGTTAGTTCAATGAAAACTACCCTTTCCTTCTTTCTTTCTTATGGCGCAACAGCCCCCAGTGGGCCAGGGCCTCCTCATTATCGAGTTTTCTAGATCACACACGACGCACCACAGTCGGTAGGACTCCTCTGGAGGAGTGATCAGCTCGTCGGAGAGACCTCTACCTGACAACACTAACAAGAGACAAACATCCATGCTCCCGGTGGGATTCGAACACACAATCTCAGCAGGCGAGATGCCGCAGACCTACGCCTTAGACCGCACGGCCACTGGGACCGGCAATGTAACCTACCTTACAGGTATCTAATTCTTGTGCAGTTAAATATTTCTCTCAATATTAGTTCTTGTAATTTACACCATGGATTTTTCGAAAAAAAACGTGCCTCTTATGAGATTCTGTAAAAAAAAAAAAAAAAACACGGTACAGCCGGACAGACCACAGATGAAAATACGGCGCATGCGTATTGCGTGCTGGATACCTAAGGCTATAAACACATTCAGAATACGTAATATTCTTTGCCTTTCCCACTGCAACAATGATTGTACGAACGCGCCCCAGCGTTACGTTATACGTACAGTACACTGCCTCTATTGTCTTCAGACTGCTACAAATGTTCATACCTATACATAAGCGACCTAAAAAACAACGACAAGCATATTAAAGTGGAACCTAAATATCATATTCTGCTTGTATATTTTTAATTTAACAGGTACGAGAACCAACGTCACCGTTGTCTTGGGTGTGACACCGTTCTGTCAGTAGATGAATACAAACGTACCAGATGAAACTGCCACCGCCTTACTCCGAACGTTGGATACCAAACCGCACGGGTCACAACCCGTAAGATCGTGCTTCTGATGTACGAAAATATTTAATAGCTTACTTGCGTAGAAATTACCTGCTAAAATGACGTTTTTAGAGGAAAGATGGACACTAGTGACAGGAAGACGAGGAAGAAGACGTAAACAGCTATTGGATGGTCTTAGGGGAACGAGAGGATACGGGAAATTGGAAGAGAAAGCACTATATCGCACTCTGTGGAGAAATCGGTTTGGAAGAGACTATGGACCTGTCGTCAGACTGCGAAATGAACGAACAGCCTACTTATGTAGCAACACACACGGTGTTAATATGCAGGGTAATTTTAGGGACTTTTTCAAGGGGAAAAATGCGTCTTATGAGGCGGTAAATACCGTATTTGTTTCTACTGGATACAGGCAATCTATGACGTACGCATTACTTACATTCCGGAAGGTCCTAGACGGAACTGAGTATATATATATATATATATGGTCAAATGCACGTGTGCTGAAGACAGTCCAGTTCAAATCCGAAGTTCAACACACTGCAACGTGATCGACCGCAGCATGACCGCCCTGCCGCCTGTGTTATCGCCCAGCAGTATTCTTCCGCCACCATCATCGTATTGCGCGTTCACTCAAGCAAGAAAAAAAAAATTCGGCGCGCGTTCCAAAGCTCTTGCTACTTCGCTATTTTAACCATGCTTAAAACCTCAGTAAGTCGTAAATCGCCTAAGTCGGTGAAGAGCCTGTATTTCCAAACTACCCGTAATTTATATGGCAAAGACTTACCTCGTTTTAAGTGGCTTTTCAGCTTGACCTTGATGTTGTTCTGTTGTCGTATCAGCTGATGTGGAGGAAGAAGTCGACTCTTCGCTCTTCGTCGTTTTTTTGTCAGCTGCAGTGGAAGGTTCGGTCGATGGCTGCACTAAATCATTTCCAGCTGTTGAAGAAGCCCCGCCGAGGATCTCCATCAGCTGTTCCTGCAGTAGCGTTTCACCCGACATACTGGCTAACAGAGCCTCGAGAGGCGCGTGCACAATAACTACATCGCTAATATGAAGACGGAAATTTTCTGTGCCATTTTGTCTCTGGTCGTACACCGTCTCTTCACCGACAGCTGGAGCACACGCACAAAAACCAAAGAGAGAAGCGACGAGCAGCACCACGACTATAAATAAGCGTGTTACTTCAACAGCCATCTTTGTGTTTAAGGACAGGTTAAAGAAATGTATGTCGATTCGTCTGTTAGCTGAGCGAAGACGAACTGATCGCCTGATCCGTTCCTTGACGCTGAAGAAGTAACGTTCGCACAGTACACAGTTGCCAGATCAAGAGGTTTCATGCTGGCGATATCCAATTAGTACATGTCGCTAGGATAAAACAAAAATGAAAAGACATGTTTGTACTAAAAAAAAAAAGTAGCCTCTCGCCTGGCCCTTCAAGAGGACGATGTAACGTACCAAGAACAGCGTTATTCAAATGCGGTCTGCATTCTGACGTCTCTACCATGACCCAAACCAATGCTTACTGCTATTGGTATTTCCTGATGTTCGGCACTGCTAGGGCGAAAGGACACACAAGTTCATTCACACTTCCCAGGAAACCTGCACCGACTTCAGGAAGAGTACCGCTACTGACTGGGGTTCATATTTCGTAACAGGAAACTGACAGCACTAAATACACCCTTGGCGTACACGCCACGGCGTCATTAGGACCAGAAATGGTACACCTCCACTAATTCTGAACCTCAGCACTAGTTGGAGGCGACCAGTGAGCTTCATGCGCCGGCCACTTTCCCTCCAGAGAAAAAGCCCGGTACCCATTACGCAGGAGGCTGCGTGGGCCCCATATCCGATATGGACGTTTTAAAGACCTGCTAATGGAACACCGGGTCATCCAGACCACAGTGACATTAAAGAGTTATGCCTGTCACCAATGTGAAGGTCAGAAATGCCTAGCACCCTGTTTCGTGTTCGGGAGGTATAGGGTTCAAGCCCCGGACCAACCGTTGTCAAACCTGAGCTTACATGCTCCTTCTCAGCCACTCAAGGCACATGCCTACATAATTGTTTCAACTAAACCACAAACATTTCCTCTCATCTCCTTTCCACTTGACCATTCACAAACTAAAATTGGACACAAAACCTAAAGGAACAGAACTCTTGTGTGACCTAGAAGTCATAACAACATTGAAAACTACATTAAAACTAAATGACAGTTACACTTACGCATATGTCACTTAACGGTAATACCGCAACATGATCACCACAGATGTATTGATGCAAATTACGCCACAGGTGACCATAACAACCAACTATCCAGGAGGGTCATCTACTTACTCACAGACATAGCAGTTCTTTTGCCTGGGATGTGATTCCTTCCCTCTTATCAGGGTAGGCAGAAACTGAAACACTAAAAGCAGGAACACATACATTGAGAAATTAAAGTTTGTTCACGTAATTAAATCAGAACAAAGATTCTAATCATACGCAAATCTCCAAGACAGTATTTCATATCACTTTAACAGTTGTGGCTACCACACATACCGGCAAGAATATGGAACAAAGATCGTGACGTCTTGATTTGTTCTCTGTTCAACCTGCCACACCTAAAGTAGGAAGAGGAAACTGAAATGTCACATTTTATGTACATTAGAAAAGAATCACAATTTTTTTATGCACACATTTATTATCAATCCTGGTTAATGTAAATCTAAATACAAAATATAGTAATATATATGTATATATGTTTTTATGTTATGTTGTACTGACGCTAACCTTAGTTCTACAATAGCAGCAACAGCAGTCTGCAATACAAAAACAAACAGCTATGACAATTACAGGTAAGTAAAGCAGCACGTATACCTCCCATAGCAGAAGAAATCAGCTCCAGCTGAATTTTGTCTACACAAACATAACCAACTGAAACAAAGTGCTCCTTATCCCACCGACTTTGGACAATTTACTCGCCTCACTCAGGGTGACTCTGGAAAAGTGCCTAAATTTTGGATGCAATAACTGGAGTAAACAGACTCCTATAAACATTGGTCCAGTTCACAATGTTTGAGGAGGCATCACAGTTTAAAGGGAACATGAAATACATTCTAGAAGCAGGTGTTTCAATCAATACGATTTCAATGTGAAACTGGCATAAACATTAAGAACAATAAAATATGTTACGGCAATAACTGCTCGAAGTGAACAATGTGCGACTTGGCAAGACACATGGCTGCAGTAATGCACATCATTGCGCAATGGCCATCCGAGGTACAATGAATATGCTCCGAGGAATTACAGCAGCATAACACTAACCTTACTTCAGTTATAAAGTGAAGTTACTGTTCGACATTCAGAGGACCGTTCATCGTGACATATTCTTATAATAAAAACCAACGAGATGCGCTATTTCTCTACTTTATTTGGTAAAGAACTCTACATGTTTCAGACACAGTTACTGTCCATCATCAGGAGTGCTAATACTGTATTCACAGCAACAGGTATTTGTCATACTAGTTACGCTGCCTGTCTGCTAGCGAGGTCAGGATGGAACATGTTCCATCCTGACCTCGCTAGCAGACAGGCAGCATAACTAGTGTGACAAATACCTATTGCTGTGAATACAGTATTAACAATCCTGATGACAGACAGTAAATCTGTCCAAAACATGCAGAGTTCTTTACCAAATAAAGTTGAGAAATAGTGCATCTCGGTTTTTATTTTAAGAATGAAGTTACTGTATAGTTATCCATTAAAAACTCTCATTTGAGATAGGTCCTTATCCTGATGCCTCCACTCTTCTGGGAATACTGTGCCACATCAACAGGTGATTGATGCCCACCATTTCATGACACCATGGTATCTCACCTTCAAAGGTCAAATGACCAACCCCTCTCGACAATCGACCCTTTAAGATGAGCACTCTGTCCTGAAACATCAGGAATCAATCACCCAGCAACATGGCACATCATCCCAGAACAAAGGAGACCTCAACTGCACAACTGTGCAAAACTACAAACTCATATCCTGATCTTATTTACAAAGTGCCATGACTCGCTAAACTTTCCAAATTTGATCAACATTAATAGGACTCCTTCACTAAAGGCACTATGAACCCAACAAAGTGCTGCAGACACTCCTCAATCACCCTGTGCATAATCTTCTCTATAAATGCAAACACAAAGATTTCTCCCCCTTCTGCTACAGCTTCAGGTATACAAAAGCATAACACTATAAAATTGTTACTGTATTAATCAACAATCTTTTATCATAGACCTTTTTCTATAAAACAACACTTCTTTGTGCAAAAAGACATTGAAAATAAGATTTGTTGTGTTCAAAGACTAAACCATAATATAATAATAAATTTATTATTGCTAATATTAATGAGTGTCAATATCTTTTCTCTTTTTTTCTTTTTGTAAAAAAAACATACTAGTATCATTTAACAATTTAAATGTTATTAAGACATCTTAACAGATTTTAAGATACTTCATATAATTACAAAGGCACCTTGCAGTTTCATGAAATGAAACTGTGCATTAATAAGTTTCTTTCTCCAATAATACTGTAATAACAAAAAAAAAAGAGATATACGTAAACAAATGTATAAATTGGCAAAAACGTAAAACTACAAATATGTTTAAAAATACAAATGCACTCTTGTAACAGCAATAAAATTAATAAGATTACAGTCTCCTGCGATCCGACACCACATGGTACAGTCGGTATGTAACAACACTGTGATGCTGCAAAAGTGCTGACCGCACATACACAGCCGTCCCTTGGGACGGCAGCAGCAGGTTCCTCTACATGTACATGATGTCACATGCCATAACACTGTAATCTTAACTCTGACCACAGTCAGAACCTCAAATCTCAGACACAAAGTGATCAAAAAACCAAACTGAAGTCACAGTCCCAGTAGAACACCTTATCTCTATCATACAATTTCACGGCAGTCATGCTATTACACTTCTACAATGCATGTAGTGGCAACCTCATTTAAGGTTTCTCTATTTCTGCCATGGATATGAACACCACAGTGAGGAAACCTTGCATTGGAGACAATTTCACATCATGTTTGTTGACTGAGGGCCAATTAAACCAATCCTTAAGTTAAACAAAAAGTATGAGAAACATTAAACACGGGTTCCACTGTAATGCTGTACAGCTGTCAACTCTTGTACCTTTCTGGTTTGTCCACTGCACATTTCCACATGAAGTACATCATTTTCGCAGTAAAATCCCTCAGTTCTGCTGCAATGCCCCCGCATCTTTCGCTACGCACGCAGCCAGTTCTATATATACTTTTGTAAACTTAATCCATTTCAAACTTACTCTAATCGAGAACACTGTAATTTGTATCTCAGTGTGTGTGTGTGTGTGGGCAACATTATCAGGTGTGCAGCAAACCTTTATAATTGATATAGGCAGGGTTAAGATTAGCAGCACAAAGCTCTCCCCATGTCATACAACCACTACACAGGTGGGTATGATGAAAAAACGTTTTTTGGAAACAGAATCATTTTGAAGGGACTCCAGTCATCCCAATGTTACCTTCAGCAACGTCCCTCAGAAAACCTCAAATCTCACACACCGTGACACCTCTTGAGGGCAGGCACCAAAACAATCCTGGATCCTCCACAACAATTTTTGCAGGGAGTAACACAGCAACCCAAGAAACAAACAACAAATAATAAATTTTTAAAATGTCATTAGCAGCCCCAATGTAGAAATGCTTACACATCTCACAAGAACAAGTAGGCTGATGCAGCTACCTAGAACACATGTTTTGTGAACATTCATGCTTATATACACTAACACAATGCAACGAGGCAGACTTTTAAATGTATCACCTTACATAATCCTTATGCCTGGATTAGTCACTGATACATGTATTCCTAAAATTAAAAGTTACATCACACTAAACAATCAATATCAGTTCTGATATCTCAAAATTTTTGTTTTTTCAATGCCTAAACTGACTTGTCAGAAGTAACAGACCTGTTCGCTCCACACAAACTGCACAGCAGACAGTGATTAAGTAAAATCTGCATCATCAGTGATGACAGCTGTACTGTATTACATACATTGCGAGATGACTTCCACCATCTCACCAAATGTTTTATTACAATGCGTAACACAAGTTAAGATCAACATTTCACCCAACACACTTTTAAATTTCTACAGTTTAGTATTGCACATTAACAACAGGATAATCGATAAACTTATATTTCCATAATGCCAAAGCACAGTAGCCATACAAAACTGGACTTTGGGCTTGCAGTTGTATCATGCAGGTACCCTCTCTGGCTTAAGAGAACTCTGGCTAATGCAAATTTCACATTAAACAAATTTCAAAACGTGCATGCACACATGTACGTGTAAAGTACAGTTTTGAGTTATAAAAGTCACTCTTCAAAACACAATTATCGCATAAGTCAGGGGATACCCGTACAAGAATACCTCAGAGGCAAGAGTGGGATATCACTGTCAGTACCCGAATTAGGAGCTTTCCTTACCATATCCATAACCTAACAAGAGCAAAAATAAAAAGCAGGAAATAAAATCTGTTTACATGTCCACATTTTTACTACCACAATATGTGCATTCCATTTTTCCGAATAGAATGATCCCCATGGTTATGTGGCCATTGTGTGTTTGCTGGTGGGATTTAATATTCTGTCTATCGTAAGCTCATAAGGTGTACATTCTGTATGTGAAGTAAGTTTAAATGTGAGGAATTACACGAAGAAAAAACATAAAAAAAACTTACACACAAAACCCCCAGTAGGGCGTTTTGTTCGGAAGTACAACTGTAATGGTCGTATGCTAACAAGGTATTCTATATATCAAATTTATTTCTTTACTAAGAAGTCTTCGCTCACCAAGTTCAAAGTTACAGTATCATCACTGCAACCATACTTACTCTGTATACAAAATGAAATTCAACACCAAGGATTACAAGAAATAATAAACCGATAAAAATATTAAACAAAATCCCACATATTTTCTTGGATGTACTATTTTATGGACCTATCAACAACTCGTACAATCGAAATGTATTCCTAAACCATGGGGCTGTAATTCACTCAGAATCATTTTACAGTGCTGCCACTGTAAACATGCAATCAGCAGATTTTTTAACAGACATGTATGCATATTTTGCCCCATATGTTAACATTTATAGAAAATTATACAGACTTCAGTAGTTCTACCATTGAAATTATGAGGTAACAAAAGAATTCTAAGATTATACACATAAATATCCATACCACTGCTCGTATAAGGATTTCAATATTAGATACCATCAAGCAAAAAGAAGAAAACTGTGGATATGTGTTTCCCCAGTGCCAATGTAAAATATACAAGAGCTGGAAATAAATATCAATATAACAAGAAACTAATAAAAAAAATGGCTGGAATATTTCGGCAAGAACACCTGACATCTAGACCCTGAAGCTGCTCTATCAGTTTAAATAAAAGCACAGAATATCTAAGGAACAGACAAACCTCCATACCTGTCAACGTTTACTACATCAGTCCTGTGGTTCCAAACTACAGACCTTCTGTCAACGGTCTTAGAAAAGTATAACTCCACTTCATGAAAATGACAGAGGAACCATAGAAGCTCAGTCAGTGTACTGTCTAGAGATACGGGCCATAAACCTTGAGTCCATGGAAAGAGGAGAGAAGCCCTGCAATTGAGGCTCACCTAGCATGTAAAAACATAGCAGCTGAAGGCTTAGGAACCAACATTATAATGGATGACTCAATCACATTTGGTTCTGAAACAAATTCTTGGGCAACATGAACTGTGCTACAAAACATACATTGTCACCTCTGTTTCTGTTATGAAGAAAACAAGGCTTGCAACATCAGTGAAAACTCTTATTTAAGAATGCTTCAACTGCAGAAATCATACAATGCTGCATGAGTAGGAAAGTTGTGTAATAAGCACTTTTATTTTTAAACAGTTCTTTCTGTACTTTGATATTAAGACACAACATTCGTAAGTGCCATGGGATAGTTATAAAGCAGGACCTGATGATCTTGTTGTAGTCTTTTGTTCTGATAGTTAAACTTTCTGCAGACATTATCAGATAAAACAGTTATGTCTGATAACATATATGGGGTAATACTTTACATTATTAATGTGTTAACCTGGAATTTGGTAGACAAGCACCAACATTATGGAGAAACTTGCTATCTCTGTCTCCAAACACAACAGGTTCCTCTTAACCAGTGGTACTTGTCCACCTAGTGTCACATTTCAGAAAAATTGCAATACAGGCAAACCATGCAGAACATGAGGGTTGTTTGACCACGCATTTTCCTCATGAAATGAAGTGAAATGCCAACTTGATGCAACTAGGTAATTTTATTGATGTATTCTTAGCTCGACATGTTTCGGGTACATACGCCCATCATCGGGAGCAACAGATGTTGAGTTGCAACATATAGTTTTCTGCACCGAGTTTCTGGATGGGTGGTGGTCCTGAGAGCCGCTGCGTAGGTCGTGTGTATGGTGCGGATGGTGCCATGCGACTGAGTCGCACGGCACCATCCGCAATGTAAACACGACCTACACAGCGGCTCTCAAGACCACCACCCATCCAAAAACTCGGTGCAGAAAACCATATGCTGCAACTCAATATCTAATGCTCCTGATGATGGGCGTATGTACCCGAAACATGTCGAGCTAAGAACACATCAATAAAATTACCTAGTTGCATCAAGTTGGCATTTCACTTTATTTCATGCAGAACATCTCCCTGGTTAACGATTTCCCACTATAATGCCTCTTTGTTAGTAATATCCAAACTTCATAGAATGTACATACCTCTCAATATAATGTTTTCTGGCCAACGTTTTTATAAGAAAAGTTTATATTCACGTTCCAGAAACTAAATACAACACTTTTAACAAAGCAAGTGCATGCAAACTGTACACATTATTGCATACAAAGGAACTGTTGTCAACAACCATACCAATTGTTGGGTGATCCAGAAGCGGTTTTTTTTTTAAGCATTTTACAACCTAACGTGATAGTCTGTTACTTTCATGTAGGCATTTTACTGTGTTTCAGTTCTATTTTACAAAACCACAAAACTGGTTGGGGGTTTTGGGTAGACATTCTAATGCATTATAATTCTTCCCATTTAAAATAATGGGAAATGGGATCCCATTAGTGTTTTCATACAGAACATCTGATTTTCAGAAGAGATTACTGATGTTACGTGGGAGATAGATGTAGTAAGTTTCACCACTTGAAAACTTCAAAACTGTAATTTTAACAGTCAATACACAATGGATTACAGTAATCTTTCGTTATAACACTGCACTTGTCTCAGTATACAAGATGACCTTGCATACACAATGACCCCCTTTCACAACCATCAGTTTTCAGGAAAACACCTACAAAGAATGTGCTAAACTTGAGCATCATTATACAGCAGACAACACCCCTGCTCCACCCACCACCCACACTTCTTCAGACAATAAATTTGGAAGAAATTCCCATCTTATATTTGCATAAATATAGTATCTCTAAATTTAATAATACAAAAGACAAACACACAGAAGTGCAAGCAGACCAGAGCATGTTACGTACCATTTAATGCATCCTGCAATCTTCAAACATACGTATGCACTCTACTTTTCTCGTTTTTGGTTTTACTATGTGTAACTGGGATGAGTCAATTAATAGCTGGCTACTGGTTATTTGGTCAACATGATGTTCATTCCACCTGCACAATAGTTTTATTTACTTGGATATCTGCATGATCAGTCAAGTAAATTGTGCAACCCTTCAAGTTTAAAATCACAAATTTTGGAAAGAGCGTGACACAACACGGTCTGCTTACCAATAAAAAGATGGAATCTGCTGCCAACAAAGTCGTGGTAGGGCAGATGAAGACACTTCATTCCATGAAAACATTCCTATCCATCAGACTCCACAGCTTGACAACACAGATAGCTGCAGTCTCAGTGTTCACCACCACAAGAGGTGCAGTTCACAGGTATGAAAAAAACTGCTGTAAATTGCATGTTATTCATGCGAGTGGCAGTTGATTATTGAAGTGATGTGTCACACACAATTGTGATAAGTGTGTTTAAGAAGCTACAGCTGTTACCTTATAGACAATACAGATCAGGCAATGGACAAGTATTTATGTTACCCAAAACATAAATCTGCTGTGTATCACATCACTATATGGACAAAGCTCCACAATTCCTAACTGTATGTCAAAACTACGTTGAACTTAACATTATCAACATGTTCCATATTGTAACCAGTACATTACACTTCTGCAATCTCTGCATCATTGATTATTCCCAACTGAATGCATTCACAGAACTGCATCCATTTCCATCACCCGATGAAAATGTGGGAATGCACCTATTCAGCTCTGTCTTGTAGAAGGACTGGACAACCAAAGTTAGTCAATTAAATCCATACAACTGCCTGTATCAGATATGTACACCTAACAACAGGAATATATATTTTGTTCTGTTCACAGCACTATGGGATAAAGCCTGGAATCCTATCATTATCATGTATAATATAACCGAATCAGAATTCTTTTTAACCAAGTTACTCTCAGTTACTCTCACACCTAATTACCATCTCTGCCAATGGCTTGAGGAGGGAGTTCAATTTTGTTCATATGGAACTTCAAAGTAGATATATCTAACAAATAGGCAAGGCAATGTCATGTGGCAAGTACAGTAACTCACAAAGCATTAGTACTACACTTGGATAATACTGCTGTTCGGCGTGCACTACACAGTGATTGACAGACACATGCCAGTGTATCAAGCAGAAGCTGATGGTCATATGCTGAAGGTGATAATCATGGTGAAAGGCTTACCATGTTGTCAATATTGTAACCAGAATCATACTGGCAATAAAAATGTGATGTTGGTGGTGTTAAAACATTACATTGCATTGTGCATTGGTAAGTGCCATGACAGTCAATGTGTAAAGAATACATTTGTGACTACTCAGCAATATAATGGTGCTAGCCAACTCCAAAATTATTCATCATGTAACAAACAGATGATGAAGTAACCTGAAACATAGCTACCTCCTACAAAAATCTTAGAAGGAATTACTAGATCTCACACCAAATGAACACCATGTGGAATAACCCTGTCTCAAGGTAGGAAGGTCTACACACAAGGCACAGAAATGAACATGACATTTGATCACAGTTTCTGTACACCCCATACGCATACTTCTTGTCACAGAAGTGCAGATGTTTCATATTATTATCATAAACCTAAATTTTCTCAAAAATAGTACTCTATATGAAACGTTGACACAAAACGCTAATTGCACTACTGATTACAACTTCTCTTTGAAAAATTCTTCCAGTCTGGTGGTGGTTCTTTCAGGCCTTCAAGTAAAGAGACAATCCAAGTCATCCAATGTGGACAACAATTTTCCTGGTAACATGCAATTAATACCACCAACAGTAACAACATTGAATATTCATGCAACTAGACTGCAGATGTTTCATGTATACAGTCAGATGGGCACACAGTACATTTTGTACACTTGTCTGCACACCAAACACTTCTGAATTCTGAAAGTATAAACACATGGTTCCATTAAAATATAATCATACATTCAATACAGATCATGTGTTCATTTTCCAGTCATTCATCCTCTTTCCATCTGGTTAAGTTCCTGTTAACATACTAACAAGTTCCTTTTAACAAGCAGTTACGTGTGCAATTAACCCTACAAGTGCCAAGGGTCACATGTAAAAAAATAAATACACATTATGCAGATGCTTATGGTGGCTAGGTCAAAAACAAAAAACTTCTAACCATTACAAAAACATCCATCTGATGGCCATGTGCCAACTACTGGCAGTTTATCTGAACAACACATTTGGAGGGAAATTTTTCCTTATATTTGAAGTTGGATTTGACGTTCATGTGACCGTGCAGAGTGATAAATTCTTATAATAAAACCAACTCAGGTAAAGCAGTCCCATTACAGGCCTGGAGTGGCCCAAACGGTTCCAGGAAGATAAGGTTCCCAGATTACTTGACAACAGCACAGGAATGTGGTAAGGTTGTCAGCCTTACGCACCAGCCAACTTTACCCCCAGGAAATGCTCCTGGTACTCATTTCTGTTACAGGCTGAGTTGACCCCAGGGCCATAGTGCGATTGGAAGGATTTTATGTCAATGAAAAATTCCAGTGACACCACCTGGGATCAAACCAGCGACCTTCCAATTTGTAGCACAGCACCTTAACCACTGTGCCACTGCGGTCCCCAGTAAAACCAAATAGATGCACTAGTTCCTCAAATTTATTTTTGGATCAAAACTCTACATGTTTCAGACAGTTCCTCTGTCCATCATCAGGAGTTTTTTCACTGTACACACAGCAATGGTATATGTCATACAGGTCTGCTGTGTGTACAGTGAAAAAACTCCTGATGATGGACAGAGGAACTGTCTGAAACATGTAGAGTTTTAATCCAAAAATAAATTTGAGAAATTAGTGCATCTAGTTAGTTTTATTCTAAGAATCTGAAAATGGAGAAAGTTTATATATGAAGTGGATGAATTTTGCAGGACTGTGACTTGGCACCACAGAAATTAAAGTTGGCTCTTCTAGGGTTAACGTCTTACATAGGACTGAAATCACATCACAGCAGTATCAATGTATACCACACAAAATGGATAATGACAATCTTTCAGATATTCTTCTCAATTTTCCAAGATGGAAAAAAATGTGACCTCATAATAAACCAGCATCAACAGCTCTAACCAATACCCCAAATACTTTCTATAAAGGCACTTACGTGTCTTATGCAAGAAATTAAATATTCAAAATCAGCAAAACTGTATTCTTTCACAATTAAAGGCAACAGCATTAGATATGCACATACCTCAAACACACGTCCTTTCAAAATACCATAATAAATTGTTGCACTTTTCAAATAACCCCCACCCATGCATCAAATTAACATTTATAAAGTTTTCCATGACTGAAGCCAGTGCTTCCTCAATGATATTTTCCAGCAGTCGCAATTTCTGCCTTCAATTTCTGAACATGTCAGAGGTGTATCACCCACCAACAATAAATTTCTAATTCTTACATATTTTGTGACACCACAATCATTAATTTCGACATAACTAGTGTATCATATTTTGATTATCCTGTATAATACAACCAGTAGCTTTTTAACATTATAAAATCAGTTAAGGCAAAGCATATGCTTGTTAACAATGTTACTTAACTACAGAGGGAAAACTCAGTTCAGAAATAACAACACAGTCTGAAAAGGCAAGGTATACACTTTGAACATTTTCATATTAGTTAAATCCATGAAAAAATAGTGATTTAGTTTTAACAAATGCAATGACTTACAGGTGCATATATCTTCAACAGTTTTACAAAGGATGACATATCATGAATGTCTTAAGTTCCTTTAACCTTCAGATAAACAACACATCACTTTTAACTCTCCATTTCACTATACATCAAACTTCACCGTTTCTCATTCTGCCGATTCATGTCCTTGGGTAACTAACTTACAGAACATGAGTCTATGGTATGCTTTGGTCAAGCAGTATTTCAATTCTGTAAACCGGTATGGGATTAATGGATGTTCCTGTCATCTGCAAGGGACCAGCACTTACCACCAGGCTTTACAGAAAAACCAACCTGTACTAGCCATTACCTTAACTCTGAATCTAATCATCCATTCTATGTCCAAAATAAGCAGCTGCTCAAAGCCTATACAGCACAGCCACTTCCATGTGCCATGAACAGCAAGTCCTGTTCAACACAACTGACATTCTTACACACATGCAGCTCAGTGGGTATCCTCTGTGATTTAGTGATTCAATGAACAGTTCAACAGGAAGAAGTAATTACAAATGAGATAAAGCCACTTGCTTTGGTGTGTATACCCCTGGAAATTGTTAAGAGCATTGCTGGGAGGTTCAAACATACTAGGAATTGTTACACAGTGGCAGTCGTATACGTAAAACATGCCCTTCGCTTGCTCTTGAGAAACAGATCGGAGACGAATCCACAGCAGATGGCACAATGTCTACTGCATTCCATACAAATGTGGCAGAAACTACAGGCATAAAACAGTCATATCAAAAACTATGTGGCACCAGGAACTTAAGATGGTGTTACAGAAATGTCTGAACTGACTGAACATGCCTACAAACATCAATGAATTTGATGAAATAAGACCAGGATCTTTGAACAGCAGACAGAGATATAAATACTCTCACAATGTTACATTTCACATTTACAAGGAATAAACACAATGTGCACAAAATATGTATGTAAATAAATACAGAAGAACAGTGTCATGTCTCACTGTCACTGGCTACTGAAGTTCCTGCATGCCACAGTTGCACATACAATCATTCTAATCATCAGTTGTGCTGATCACACAAGGAAACCATGAACAGCTGGCCAGGCACTGACATGACACAAAGTTGAACATTTCACTCTCTCAACACACCTGTTAGCACTAAACCTACAGGGTACAACTAATTCTGGGATGGAAACCTCTCTTTCATGCCTCTCTTGCAGAACTTGTACTGTACTTAACACATGCTCTGTCAGGTAGTTAGGTGCAGTTCAATTGCTACGAGGCAGCCATTTTGGTCATGTCTCAAATTAAAAACTAAATAAACCCTCGTATGTCCTCAGTCAGCTAAAAAATAAAAACATGCACACCTTGAAGTAGGCAAGACAAATACAGCTGTCAGCAAAGCTGTGCACAAACTGCTTAAGGCTGCGGTACATTAACAACGTAACTAACTTGGACCTGGCTTAAGATGATGTAACATAAATTCCTACACCTTGACCTGTAGAAAATTTGTTAAATGTGTGTTTTGAGGTATGTTACAGTTGCCAGATATAAACATTTCCAGATACTGTTGAATCACAAATATGAGGCATTCTCAACCTTAGCATTAGGCAACAGAAAGTGGTCTGGGTCTTAGCATCTGCGCACATCCTTCAGAAAGTGCCTCTGATGCAACACTCAGTTCTTACACAGCACCACTTTGAACACAGCAGTAAGAGAAACATGCCCAACATCTAGAATGGGAATGGAGCTTTGATCATCCATACACAACCTTTCACTAAGTTTACTATGACAACAAGGCTTTCAATTTCATGCCCACGTAACATATTTCATCTCACGTCTTTCCATTCACACATGTTACAAAGACCATGAGCTCAGGTCACCACCCTAGACATGTTGAGATTATTCCACCACACGACACAGGTCACACAGCGGAAGACAAATGAACAGGTGCAGGCTATAGTAACGAAGTGTATTAGACCATCTTATTGCTTAAGGAATCAATACTGTATCTAAAAATATAAATACAAAAAAGGAACCCAAATAGCTGAAAATATGATTAATGAGTTGTGCTGTTCTTACAGAAGGTGTTCAGTCTTCTTTGGTCTGGTACCTGTCAGCAATATGGTGCAGCATATATTCCAATGCTGATGAGGTGGTGGCAGCAAACAGCTGGCGCCACATGTACTCATGGAGAAGTATACTTCCTTTTGGCTTCTGCAGTTCTTGAACTTCTTCACATACTTCCACAGCAGACTGCCAGATGGTCTCTTAATACCAGAAAAAGAAGTACTCTTTTATACACAGTGAACCCATGCTTCTGATGATCTCCGTTCTTACGGCCTTGTAATAAACTCCATGGTGGAGAATCTGAGAGTTATTCAGCTTACCAGGGAGATGCTTATTTTTATAGAACGTGAACACTAACTACAATAAAGGCCTATCCATACACACCTAAATCCAGCTTGCACTCATATAATGTGTCCATCACATGCATTTGACTATAATCATCCTATCTACACCTAGGTCTCCCATTGGGCTCTTCTCCCTAGATTATCCATCTCATATTTTGTATTCTTTCGAATACCCATTTCATTCTACACATCCTGCTGCCCATCTCATCCTCCTTGAATTAAATGCCTCAAAAAAAAATCACATACAATATATGAAGATATTTTATAATTTCAAACTGAAAGATGCAGCTCTGCATATTATGCAATAAAACTTAAGAGGAATGGTGCTCCTGCCAACTTCACTGGGTTCCCGGGACTACTTCATTAATACACCATTGCCACCAAAAGGTTGCTCCTGTAAGTTCTTCCTTAGGTAGCTCTCACATGGAATTAATAAACAATGGTAAATTCCTTCGAACACTTTTCTTTTACTGGTCTGATGCTTCCTGACTTAATCACACATACACCTGGTAGCACAAGAATTAGAAATAGTAATGTTCCGCACTGGAACACAATTAGAAAAACCCAATAGTGTGGCTCAGTTTGTCTACACATCTTTTATGCAGTCTCTCTATGAATTCTGACATAATCCTGTGGTGAACCATGTCTCATCCTACTCCTGCCTTCTGGCCTGTCTCATTAACTGCTATGTTAATCTCAGTCTGGCATCATCCCCTAACAGTATCTTGAGAACCATCCCTTCTTCTTAGCAAATAACCACTGCCCTCACTTTTGATCCTAAATTCATGTAAAACCTCAGCTGCCCTTCTACCACTCCCTAATACGAACTCAACATATCACATCCCTCAACGTGTCTCTCTACCCAGGCTCAGTCAGAATTTCAATCACTCACCTACAATGAACATGATATTAGCTTCTGTGTTGTTCCACTCTTATTTGTTTCTCATTCAGGGTGAGGGTTGGATGGGGGATGAGGAGTCTGCAGGCTGCCTAGCACAGGCAATCCACATAGATTTTGATCCAAAAATCGCTAGCGTAGAGGTTCATATATTCTAAACTTTCATACTGAAAAACAGTTAATGCTGCAAGTCTCCTTCCTATACTGAGAAAAGACTATTCTGCCCTGACCCACCTAACAATTCCAATGTTTCTAACTTTTGTCAGCTGTGCCACTGCATAAACATAGTACATAATCATTACATACACACCACTGCATTCCACATAAGAGAATGCATTAACCTTTTGGTGCCGGAATTATTTTTTTAATTTTAGCACACCCTGTATATAAAACGTGAATAATACAGGAACCAAATATGTTAGAATTATGAAACAAACTGCATTTTGAAGAGAAAAAAAAGGAGAGTATACACCATGTTTAAAATATTCAGTACCTATATTTGTTGAATAAATGTATAAAATGTAACTTTGGAGGTTAGCGGTGCAGTACGTCAACTATAGCTGACGTTAGGCGTCTAAAGGTTAAAGTGTTATTCAGTCCTTTTCGCACTCAATTAAAAAAGACTCTTCAAAATTCGAAACAACACTCACCGAGATTTTCCTGTATGCGTCGTGTCCCTGGAAGATCCAGTTCCATCAGAGTTTCCACACTGATCACACTTGGGTAACCAGGCAGTTCCTTCACCATATTGAATGAGCAACACATGGCCCTGTCATTGGCAACCAGTGTGGAACCTGGCCGCACTTGTCTCTGCACATACTTCAGCGCTTCTTCCACTACACCTGGCTTAGGGCTGCCAGGCTGGTCCTTCAAATATTAACAGGTGTTCAGACTGTTGTCTGAGACATGACATGTTCAGAGGGTTAAGCTGCCTCCATTTTCACCTCCATCCAGAAGATGGAGGCAGTATGTCATTCTGAACCACTAACACTCACCAGCAGTCTATGCAGCATCACAACCCAGACAGCCACAAATTTAACATCCACTGTTGGAAAAATATGTGAACTTATACCAATGAATTTTCACATCACAAAATCCACAGCTGAAGAATCTGGACTGGAAGATGATTAAAAAACATATGTGGAAGTAACAGTGCAAACTGATATATCTCACTGCTGAATACATATAAAAAACAGTAAAACTGACTGTCCACTGCAACAGTGTCAGGTTACAATTAATTTCGAAAGCACAGTACACAGTTACCGGCAGAATATTGCATAACTGTCACAACTCTCTGCTATCAGACCAAAAATGTGTAAAAATACATGCTGTACACATATTTATGAAACCTTCAGTTTCTTTGACCACCAAAACTTTACAGTGGACATCATGCTTCATTACATGCCATTCCAAATCCTCTTCAAGTCAGAGACAGTTCACCCATTAGCTCTCTCTATGAGATGCCAACCATAAAAGCAGCACAGATAGTGGACTCATTTCGTTTACAATGCAATGCAGAAATGCACAACACAGACAATAGATGGAATAACTTAAATTGCATATTTATAATAAATGTTACTAGAAAGTACATAATGAGAGTGCCATCATATCGAAAGCAAACCTGTCTCAGAATACCAAATAACAGTAAAAAGAACTCATATGTAGGCCTTGAAATATCAATGTATGTGTTTAAGCTAAGTGTTCATGGCATTACACAATACAAAAAAAAAAAATGGAAAAACAGAGTCTGCTTGAAATAATTCTACATATACCACGCAACACGCAAGACAGCGGCAATGGTAAATATTACCTGGATTATTCGTGCCCATATACGTGCTGGCATGCAACTTGTGTCAGCAATACACAGTATCTTTTTCTGGGTCTTCTTCTTGAGTCCATCCTTGTCAGGAGGTGTTGATGTCATGTAGCCATCTGGATAGACATCAATCACAACCACAGCTCCATCTCCTCCAAGCAGCCAGTCATGAGAGTGGTCCAACACATATCTGCTTGCCACATCCCCACATTGGTCATACACTTTCTTCACTATGTGAGTCTTCAAATCTGCAACAACCAACAAAAATGTTGCAACTTCCACCTCTGACATGAAGACAGTGAACACACAACCGCTTTCTATACTGTTTGGCAATGTAACAAAAAACACTTTACATGCAAAGTGCTAAGAAGCACAAAGTGCTACTTCAACAAGTGTATAAAAATAACATGAAAGGCACACATATTAGACATGACATAAGATCTTCTGCAATGTGGCACCACATACGTTGGTACATGGGTACCAACATTTCAGATAAACCTGCTGTCTCCATCTCCAGGGCAGAAAAGTATCACTTGTCCTCTTCACCTCAGAATGTTGTTATCTATATACCACACTAGTCATCAAATAGTGAAGTTTTGCAACTAATGCCTTTGCACAAGTATAGTTTGGTGCACAAACCACTTCTGGCCAGTTTCACTTAGGTTATGTTATGACCACCAGGGTTCAAGGCAAACATTCTAACATTAATCAGTAGCAATTCGTATGACAGCAACAGCGATGGCAAGGATGGCGGCAGTGACGACAACATCACTGCACTAGAATTTTCTTCCAGAACCCATATTATCACTTCTTGGAACCCCAAGGCTGCATGTAACACCATATGGAATACACTCCCACATCCCTCCTCTCTCTCCCATACTGTACAACAAATTTTGACTTGTCTTTTACTTCAGAGATGAAACTCTTTGGGACACTGAACATGAAAAAGGTTACAAGAAGTCTTGATAGGCTACAGTTTCCCAGAAAAGTTAAAAAATGTATGTAACACAAGTCCAGAAATAACTCCCGTAACAATCCAGCAATTTTTCACCACCATTGGTGAAATGCGTTTGTGCCGACATTCTTGACTGCTGAGATATCATAATGAATACATTCACCATGTTCATTGTGCAATGTCCCACAGTTTTCTGGGAAAATTCTTGGTGATAACTACGAAAAAGGATCTTTAAACAAATAATGCAGCCTAATTACTGATAGGACAATAATAGGTTTTCCACAATTTGCTGTAGTTGTAAGCCTTGCAATTTGCCAGGAAGTTTGTGGCTAAGAGCCAGAATCAATCCACACCCTCTTTTCATTGCCACTAAGAATTCAGTTGCACTGCTCTAAACAGTTTGCAGTATCTGGACCGACGATGACGATGACGACGACGACGACGACAACAACAACAACAACAACAACAACAACACTCTTTGATTTCTGAAGCGCTGATTCCTGGGAATTTCTCAAGGAGCTACATAAACACTTGCCATGTCTGACCCATAGCTTTAACAAAATTATTCACTAGTTGATGTGGAGAAGCAGCAAAATGTTGGTGGGTTCTGCCAGTGGTAGGTGCTGTACATTCTGTGTTCCCAGCTCCAGTGACTATCATGATGGCCAGTCCCTTTTCTTATACTTGGAGGTCTTTGCTCAACTGTCCCTTCACACAATGAACAGCAAATCTTCATGTAGCCCTGCTGAGTCCTAGAAATACAGCAACAATCCTCAAGCCTCCACAAAGCTGCCATTGGTATTTCTTGCAGTTTATGCAGTTCAGAAGAAGCTTCATGTTTTCATACAATTTATTCTAATTGACTGCATGTCAAACTGTATCTGATGGTAACACACTGCCATTATGGCAGTGAACAGCTTTTAAATTTAACTCTGATGAGTCTAAAAAGAGTCCCAACATTCAGGACTATGATTAATGTTAAAGACTGTTACCAGACCATGAAATTGTTACAGTCAACAGGGTAACCTTCCATCTGCTCTCATTACACCAAGGGTAGTGTAAAAGGTATTCACTGCCTTTTGCAACCCAATCAGCTTTGAAGGTTTGCTCCACAAGTACTGTCACATATATACTGACCCAGCACCTGTCCTGGTACCCAGTCTGACAGAGTTATGCCACACTTCTGTGATGAAAAAAGCCACCTCTCCGCCAACATATCAGAAATTCACTGCACTTTTCAAGCAATTTCCCTGCATCCTTGCTGAGGTTCACCCAATAAACAACTGTACGAAATACTTAGGGCATTTATAAAGACTTTACAATGCAAAAGAAAGCTCTTTGATGTGAGCTACACAGGTGTGTATGATGCAGATCCCTGGAAGTAACTGAAGTGCAACAGATTGGTTGTTTCAGTATCTGGCAGTTCATTGCAGCATCCACTATGCCTGCTACACTGCTTCACCCTTCTGACGAACAGTAAGTAGCCAGATGTATTGCCTGTGTGCCGACTGTGTCATCCACTGCATGCTGCGGATTGCCAGATCACTGTTTAAAGCTGCTAAAACCCAAAAACAGTGAAAAGTATACAAACTGAGACCCACCCCAGATCTCCTGAAGCACAGCAAATTAACAATTTTAACTGTCATATTTGTGTTTAGTGCCCAAAAATTGGTAAAGACTTGTTACTCTTACCCCTCTGAAGCATTCTGACTGTTGACCGGTGTAATCATCAGTACTCACTCAAATTGTTGGCTGCAACTTCCACTGGCGTTCTTTCACACCAGCTTAATATTGCTTGAATGACCACTTTCAGCTCACATTTCACAGGCATGAAAAACGAACCATCACGGATAGAAACTTTCTTGGAACAGGCAGTACAAGACCAGTTGTACTTGTCAACAACTCGAGCTTTACTCCATTCCATTTTGCCTCCTGTGCAGTTGGTGTTTGAGCACTTCAATCCTCGTCTCAAAAGCCCCATCTGTTTCAACCACTCGCACAATTCTCCTTCATGGCCAGCGTTTAACATAGGCCGTATCACCATATGGAAATATTCACATTCCCTGGAAATACAGAAATATAAATGAACTCATAAGTGGATGGCACATCCGTCCCTGTACATTTGTTGTGTGCTTTCTTCTGTGTAACTCCCTGGCGTATGAATTTTATATGCCGACGTTTCGGAACACTGTCTGTTCCGTCTTCATAGGCAGGTAGGTATGAAGTACACTTCAGATGCCGGGTTATTACCCAGAAGAAAGCACACAACATTCAGAACATGGCAAAAGTTTGAAATCAAGAATATCCCTGTACATAATTACGCACACCATGAAAATGTATAAGGAAGTACAACTCACTGCCACACATTCATAACTTCAGTGGCCCGGATGGCACACTTGGTATAGCAACTCACTACAGTGGACAGTTTGGGGTTCGAACCCCAGTGGGGGCAACATTTCCTGCACACATCCAGACCAGCCCTCTGTGCAATGGGTACCAGGTCTCTTTCCTTGGGATAAATCAGCCAGGGCGATGTTACCCCCACCACCATCTAGCAACAAGGTTAAAGAAGGAGTGCAGCTATACCTCTACTCGCTCTCCAGGCCTTCATGGCCTGTCAGAAGGAGAAATTTACCATTTACATTCCTAACTTTACCGCTAGATGGAAATGTGTGGTAAGCCTTACATTCCAGCTATTTCACCCTCAAGGAGAGAACTTACAAGTAACTACTGCACACCAGTCAGTATGCATCCAGTGGTGAAAAAGACAAATGTGTGTGTCTGCTGGGAACCAGTGGTCCCTTAGTTATGGCCATTAAACCAAAAGCTAAATATATATTTCATACACCTACCAGCATCATGTTTTGGTTTAGATATGCGATATTCCCTCAATAAATACTATAAACAGCTTTAATATCTATTACAATACATCACTTTAGAATGCTATATTCAGTTGTGCTTCAGATGACATGAAGCGTTTCCCACATGCCATATTTACTTAAAAAACCTAATTATAATTGACGAACTTTGCAGCTGCAGTGTAAGTCACTACAGAAAGTGCCCAGTATAAGTTGGACACCCTGCATATTGAGGAAGCAGGCAGAATGACTGAGCAGCTTTCTGGCTATGTAGACATCAGAGATGCAGGGGAACATTTTTATGATGCCAAACCCACTGTTTCAAGTCAGTGACAGGCTACAACATGCAGTGGTGAGTAAAGTACTAAGGTAGGAGATGCATCACACTGTAGTTCACACATTTCCACATTAGAAAAAATGGGTAAGCCATTTTAACATGTATATACATATATGGACAGGTAGCCATAAACTGATTCCTACTTCATACTGTAATCCTGGATCAACTAAATGGTATGGTAGGATGGATGTGAATGCTGAGCTGACAAGCATGTAGCAGAAGCAGTTTGGAAACACTCTAGAATGACCATTTCAGAAAGCTCAAGTCCAAGACAATGCCATCAGTACCGCTTTGAAAGGAGCCTAAACAAACACTAACCTATACTGAAAGGCATAATCTAATATAATCTAAATTCGCTGCAAGATCTTAAGTTATCATTGTGGAAAATATGAACGCTGCCTTCTTCTGAGATGACTCTGCACAATCTGGTAGAAAATTATCAATACTACGAAGGGTGCTAATACCATCAGCATGTTACTCCTAAATGTCACTAGTTTCTACCACTGTACACATCATCACATCCCACAGGACATATCTATGCTTTTTGGTTTAATAAGACCATTAAAGACATCATAGGTTATGTTATGTTTGGCTTTTGATTCTTATAATAAAACCAGCCAGATGCACTGATCTCAAGTTTGTTTTTGGAATAAAAATTCTACATTTTTAGAGTTCCTCTGTCCATCAGCAGGAGATTTTCACTGTACACACAGCCATGGTATATAATGATAATACTCCATCAAACTTTCACATTCCGGAGGAACTAACAGGAACAATGGAGGGGCGGGGGGGCTGATAATACTCCATCAGACTTTCACTCTGAGGAACTAACAGAAAAAAGCAAAGGTCTGGGTAAATCATTCTTGCCTGGAATGTATAAGATTACATTACTACATTCAATCATAAATATTTCCTGTATGAACAAACTGTAGGTATTTATAAGTATTACGGAATACAGAAACTGCAAACAGTCGAGTATTCGATGGGACATAATGACGCACCAGTATTTCAAAGTGTCGGTGAATGAATTGCAAACATTTAAGTGTTAGGTGGGCAATATGTGCATCCCCAATTCAATTATTAACGATAAATCACAAATCCAACGCACACTGCGTCTAAGGAACTGTACCGATTCTAAATGGGGCATGTGTCGTCGTAAGGCCTTGCCACTTTCAAGTTATCAGATGCAAAAATGATTCTAAAATACTTAACATAACGTTGTATTTTAAAAGTTATTCTTTCCGCAACCATAAACCAGTCTACAGGACATCTACATGGTTATAAAGCATAATAATGCCCATGACTTCCGTGTTCTTAACAAAGCCAACGACCATCACAATAAGGCCACACAATTCTCGAGTTCTGAACCTCTTTACCTTGTCTCAGCTTGTTCTTTTGATGAAGCAGGATGTTCCGCATTAGAACTCTCAGCAATTTCTCCATTCATTTTGTACTTTCGTGGAAATTATGAGGTTATAAATGTTTTCACTAAGGAGAAAATAAATAAGGAAACAAATACCTAACTATGTAACAAAATGAAATATTTAAGTCGCCATTACTGTTACTTTAGCACCATGCGTTAAAAATTTAAACTAATGTGAACGTGGAGGGTTCTATCGCCAATCACGATAGAAATCAAATAAGAGGCAAATATAAATGACGACAAGGCCCAAATCACAGTGGCAGGTCAGTCTAACACAACTTTATTAAGAAACAATTGCTTTTCTTTTTTAGATAATGTTTCGGCCTGAATGCAGACCATTTTCAAGCGAACTGTAGAAAAATACATACTGAGGAACATGACAAATGTTTTGTTAATGAAGGTGTGTTAGGACTGATGTGCCAGCACATTTGATCCGTATACATGAGCACAACAGGATGTCACATGTCTATAAGTTGAGTATTTACACACAGCATAATATTTGTGGTGCATTGGTTCTCATAATGCCCCTAGATTTTCCATTCATAAATGATGGCTCTGGCCGATCTCTTGCAAATGGCACAAAACCAGTGATTTCAAGCGAAACATAAATAAATGTAGTATTTTAAGTCCACTTTCAAACTTCTTTTACAATAAACTCATCAGAGAAAAAATTATGTGAAGTATAAATATGTGTGCCCATGTGTAGTGGGTCCCTGTCACCACAGCATGGCGCGTCCTCAGGTTGCGGATACAGGAACGGCCTCCTTTATGGAGGGTAGCTGCGAATAAATTGAATAAGCAGTCGTGGACAGCCGACAAGGGGTGGTCCTCCAGCTTGGGGGTTGGG
>Ga0123352_10001909_pt1 | contig 28412 bp, 26 predicted proteins | sample TergutLab28metaG_FD_89700 | JGI IMG/M metagenome (GOLD analysis project Ga0123352, IMG submission 89700) | Labiotermes labralis P1 segment gut microbial communities from Petit-Saut dam, French Guiana - Lab288 P1 | ecosystem: Host-associated > Arthropoda: Insects > Digestive system > Gut ... | reverse complement strand
GGAGTGGTAGAATGTTTTATTGTGTTTGTTTTTGGTATGTGGGGGGGGGGGGGGGGGGTTAGAACTGCGTTTTGTTCAATGTAGTAACTTACGGAAAACTCTTATTAACACGGCAAGGAATATGCGGATTATATAAAGTGTGGTTAAATTGACAACTGTCTGAGCAGTTAACTTCTCAGGAATGACTGTTTCTTGGAGTCATCTACGTACGAAATAGACAGGTAGCGAATGTGCTTAAAGATCTGTTATTCCGTCAGGCCATGTGACGTCGGAGATCGAACCGCAGACTTTTGAGGTACAAAGGAGAACTGTAACCGCTACACAACAAATTTGCAGAAATATACTGGCCGAGGTTAACGACCTCCTCAGTCTAGGACTCCGACGAAGGAGAACGAAACGGCCATCTATTGACAAAATTATTAACTTCGTGTAGCAAGACACGCTTTCATGACTTTTTTTTTTTTAATGATTATTCGTGATTGGTACTTCGTTTCTGTATTAGTATGGTCCAGGACAGTGTAGTCGGTATAGCAACTTGCAATGTGCTGGACGGTGCGGGGATAGAATCCCGGTGGGGACAATATTTTCCGCGCCCGTTCAGATCGGCCCTGGGGCCCACCCAGCCTCTTGCGCAATGCGTACCGGGTCTCTTCCCGGGGGCAAACCGGCCGGAACGTAGCGTTTACCACCCACAAACATCTAGCGCCGAGGTTAAAGAAAGAGTAGAGCTATACCTCTACTCCCCCCACTGAGCTGCTTGAAGTCCAGATTATAAACAGCGAATTTAAATTACGTTGGTAAAAACGGTCGTAGCTGTTTCATAAATAGTTACAAGAGAAAAGGTGTAATATTATGTTACACATAAGGTACACTGAAAGGCCTACCGGTGTGGCCAAAATGCAAGCTGAGATACGAAATCCTCGTATTCATTTATTATTATTATTACGTTTGTAATTGGATGGAATTGTTTGACGCTGTTAAGTCAGCACCCAGTTTACTACACCTTGTCGTATGCAAAGGTGTAGCTAGGTGTTTTGGCAACCGAGGCGAATAATCACAATGGCCGTAACAGAAATTATGAATTTTGAAAATTAGCAATTTTTTATTAAATTTCTATATACTCAGCTGTGTAATTTAAAATTGGTTGAGTGCATAAAAATCAAACTTTTTTCATTTAAAATATTAATTGAAACCCTCAATTTGCTGCCTCTTCGCCTCTGCTACCCGGGACGATCGTATTATAACCCCCCCCCCCCTTTCGCATTTTGGCTACGTGTCTATTATTAGTATTATGTTTTTCTCTTCTCTGTTTTGTTACTTTTTAAACGTATTTGTGCTGTATGTAATATTTGAACACAAAAACGCAATTCGTACCTAACAAAGAAGAGTGCGCTTACATTAAATGTACCAGTGAATGAAATCTGAATTGGAAAAAAGTTGGTTGTAAAAGTTACACGGAACATATACACACACTATAAGGGCAAAATGCATTATTCTTAAATGTTAAAACCCGGCGGTACATATACTAGTTGGTTGTACAGGTTAAATGAGAAACGCCAAGCAACTGGAGATACAACCCTTCTCAATTTTTAACGTTTGAAAATAATGCGTATCCCCAACATTAAGTTCAACGGGTTCCGCCCACAACCCAAAATGGCGGCACTTAAGCGGTTTCGTAAAACTTGTGTAAATGGCGACCGCGAACAACTAAATTCAATATAATTATTGGGCAAATTTTCCATTACATGTATTTGATGCATCTGTTTTAAAATTGAAGCAAATCCCATTATAATAGCCATGATTAATATAGGAATCTATGAAACAATTTCAGAAAAAGTACCATGATTGACATGTTTACTTTCCTAGCTACTAATGCAATGAAACGTTGTAGTACAGTACCACGAAAAAATGTGCTGTAGTTCGGCGTGCTATAACGCGTCTACTAAAATTCACTCGTGTACATGATTCTTCTGTGAAGTCACACTCAGGTTTCTCATGGTACATCTTTGTGGAATTTATGAACAGCAATAGCACGTACCACAACTGCAGAACATATGTAATTTTATATGACATCCCAGAAGAAAAACGTGAGAGGCTAAAGACCTATGTAATCTAGACGGCAGTGGACGGAACGATTTCGGTGAGATTCTACCCAGCGTGCATTGGGCGTGGAAGTTGAAGAATGTCCTTGTGAAATGGGAGTGGGTAATACTGTGGTTACATACGTTGTTTTTACTAATAATTTACACAGAAATGGTCGTTTTTGTGCTTCTTGTCTCAAAGATCTGATGTAGGTTCAATAATTGCTCACAGGAACGTTCGAAGAAACTCCTTGTAAATTGCATAAACTGAAGGTAAAACTGGTTGGTGACGTAGAACGGTGAAAAAGGATCCTCCGATTATCTAGTGCTTATGTTGGTTGAAACACAGTACTACAGAATTGAAGCTCCATTGTTAATATATGTAGCAGAAGCGTTGTGTGAATTGCATTTTGTACCGTACGTATTTCTGGTTGGATACCAGTAGTTTGATGAGTGTGAAGCCTATATAAATCAGGCCTATCTGTGCACCTGGGCCTACGGTTATAAACCGTGTAGTGCATTTTGAGTTCCTCCTACAGTTAGAAGCCTAGGGTTTGTGTTCCATTTATCCGGATAATTCATCCAAACGGAAGGAGCAGTAACGTAGTTTAAGAGATTCAGTGCGAATATAATCACTGCTCCACTGGACATTATGGCTTTAGGTAAGATGTGATTTGTACAAGTACATAACCTTCACCATAAATGTAAATTAAAAGTAGGTTTTAGCACAGAATATCAATGATTTATTGACTAATATTATGTATTACTTGCACCATGTTTTGTTAGGCACTTACTAGATCATTACAAATTTTTTGGGTGGAGATGTGTTCTTAGTTTGGTCATGATTGCTGCTTATTTGATGCATGTGTACCAGTTGTTATAGTACTGGGTCTTGACTCATTTGCGTTCCGGATTTTGGTAGTGACTAAAACAGGTTTGTCAAAGAAGATGTAAGGTCATGAGGGATGTTTGGTTTGAAAGAGCATGATTATGTATGTGAATGAAAGAGTTATGCTAATTACAGAGTATAACATTTGCCCTAGTATTACATTTTTTTTTCGTGTCAGAAGTATATCTCAGGATGTTAGCAACACTTGTAATTTGGTTTGATAATTGACTTTCTGTATTAATCCTGCATGTTATGCAAATTCATATTAGATGGTGTACCTGGCATTAGAAGCTTATATTTTATGCAGAGACAAATGAAAGTCATCATGGTGTCCACATTTTCACCAGTATAGAGTATGGATTGATTTTGGTCCAACATTCATCTGTTTTACAATTCTTTAATCACTGGCACTTAGAAACAGTATTATCTTTTTTAACCACAACAGTAGTTACAAGTCAACACCCAAATATATTCATAACATAAACCTTTATTTCTTTGTTGCTTTCATGTTTGCATCTTGTGATCTTATGAAAATACTAGGCCACAGAGAAGCTCAAGTCCAAGTTGCCAGAATGAATAAACAGAGCAAAAAATATTCAGTGAAGGTGCATGTATGTGTGTGGGTATAAGCCAAGGGTAGACTTTGGCTTTTTTTGTATATCAACCTGGGTTAGGCTTTGAGTTTGGTGGTAAATAGAACAAGGATAGGTTTGGAATTTGTCTGTTAACTGAGGCAAGGCTGTGGGTTTGCGTGTAAATGAACCAAGGTTAGGCATTGGATTTGTATGTGTATAAAGCAAGGCTGTGAATTGGATGTCTGTATTAACCGAACTCTCAAGTACTTTGCACAGTGCCTTACTCTTACTCTGATGTATATGAAGCAGGAAGTGTTTGTTGTTACATGCACATATACTCTTACTGGGCATGAATTAATATTGAGCCAGAGTGGCAAACTTTGTGTTTATAAATCAAGTTTATAGATTTTGATTTGTATGTGTATATTGGCAGCAGTGAAAGTTGGCAGTGGTTATATTTGTTCTTGTACTGTGTTGGTAATGTTCTTCAAAGATGATTTCTGTTGTATGAGACATGACTAGCAGTGCACAAATTGAGGTGTTTGTGTTTGTGTATTAATAAAATTAAAACCCAGCATCATTGAAGGGATAATTACTTGGAAGTTGCAGCTTTTTAATCAAAAGGATTAAATTTATTTTTACTATTTGCTTCATTTTGTAGATGATCAATGAAAATGAAATTACCACTCAGTGCTTAATATTTCAGGTGACATATAAGACTGGATAATAGGGTTTTTGCTCCTTTTATTTGTATACTAGTATAGCAGACACCACATTTAATTTTGTGTTACTAAAATTATGACAGAATCCCTAGAAGACAGTGTACCATTATTATTATTATATTGTGAAATGTGTTACTACTTTCCTGGAGCTGTCATTCCATTACCAGACACTTCATAGAGTTTCAAGATTGTTAGGGTATACAATTCTGCGTAGAGAAAGTTCCTGTCTTCAACAAAGTTCATATTTATAAGACAAATTTTAATTTTCAAACCACATTACTGTTTGCCATAAAAGAATAAATGCCGGTTTGTTGGTAATGGTATGGCACAGTGTATCTGCTTAAGGTACACCGATCTGTGAGCATGGGAAATGAATTGACATGTTTGAAACCTGTTGACTTATTAATGTATTGCACCATTCATTTCACATATACTATGAAATGAGCTTATATGCAGGTTGATTAAAATTCTGAGTCCCCACTACTGCATGTTCATAGTACTTGTTTTGTCAGAATGTCATGTATGAGATGTTCAGTGGAACAAGTGTTGATGCAAGATACATGAATTAAATTGTTTTTTTTTAAAGGAGATTTCAGTGAAAATTAAAAAAGAAGGAGTAAATGCTGAGTACTCATGGAAGAGAAGTTGGATTGAGTGTGTGGTCATAGGTTTCAGCATTTTCCTTGAAAATCCATTATGCCTCACACAGAAAACTGGGTTTTCAAAAATGTCAACATGAACCCCTTTTTCAAGAGTAGTATAGAATCTGAGGTAGTAGTGTTGTTAAATAAATGGCTGTAAATAAATAATAAATAAATAGACAAATAAATAAATAAGTGAATATTGAAAGGAAATTATTTCATAGTGGCATAAACAAATCCTTTTCTCTCCTTGTAACTTTTTGAATATTAATTGCAGGGACCAGAGGTGATAAGGCATACTGTAGTACACAATGCCAAGTAGTTTGGATAATCATGCACCTTTTGTGATCTCTTCACCATTTGATGATCCTAATGCTGATGGTCATCCGAAACCAAGGAAACCCGAGGTAATTGTATGGTTTTTAAGAGTTCAGCTTTGATATCAATACTGTGCTGTTTAATTAGATGGCGTTTTAACATTGGAACTAAGGGAACAACAACTAGGGCCCAAAATGTCATAATTTTTTAAACATCCGTAGTAAATTCAATGCATTCTTTTTCTTAATAATACTCAGCATATGGAATGTTAACAACCACTCATATTAATTAGTCTGCTTTTATTATTTAAAAGAAAGTGACATTTGTTCATAATAACAGTATTGACATAGTGAGGTGAACCGACTGATGATGAGATTTACAATTCTAGACATTCCTGTGGGTGTGGTTTCTTGTAGGCAAGTAATATATTAAGTCTGGGTTGATGGAGCTAACAGTATTTTTTCCTTTTACTATAAAATTTTTAGAATAATAAAATGCTTGGATTATTAGTTGTACTTCCAAGTGTGACATTCCTACAAGCATAGTTACTGTACTGCTGATAGTGAATTGCATCATCTGCCTGCAACATGCTAGTATATGATGCCATGTTTTTCATGACCTGAAACACTAGTTACTTCGCACTGGGTCTCGTATGCTGAACGCTAAGACCATGTGCTGACTTACTGCTGCAATATTTATCGAAGAACCTGCACAGTTCGTGTGGCTCATCTGCAGTTGCTGTGCAGGTTTCTGTATGATACATGTGCTCAGCACAATTACTACAAGGAGTGTTATAAATAATTCATACAATTTGCAGATGTGCAAGTTCTTCATGGGAGAATAATATACAAGTAACCAAAAAAGCTTCAGTCAGTGTGTTCTGTTATACACAGTAAGAGGACAACCAGAACACATTTGCTATGGAAGAACTGTTAGAAATGTGAGATTTTTAACCTTTAGTGATGGATTTGGTCATTTAAATTTTAGTGTACCCTTTATGTAAAATGTGAATATTCTGTGAACCAAAAAATATAACAGTCATTTGTTGATGAAACAATTCATTTACTCTTCACCTTCTCCAGAGTGTCAGAGCATAAAACAAAGGGTCGGGAAGGTGTATATGGATCTAGTATTCCAACTAAAGCTTGCTGTTCATAGAGAAGGTGAAATAGCATAGTAACTTGTAATGCTACTACCCACTGTACAGGGGCCATTCTGGCAATAAAAGATGATCTGTCACATGAAACATTTAACTACCTACCAGGAGCATCATTTGTTTTGTCTACTAATAACTGCATGCAGGAATCATATACATCCTCTTGTATTGCTGCAGGTGATGCATTGTATGCAGACTATAAGTAATCTTTTCTTAATGTTGTTATGAATTGATTATGGTATTGTTCCAAACATGCTTTAAACTTTGATTTCCTGTCACGTTCCAGGGTAATAGAGCTTTGCACATGTCTGTCACACACATTTAGGTTATAGCTGTTGTGATCTCATACCATCAACATCATCATCATTTTCATCATCTTTATTCACTTTCATAAAATCCACAGAGAGTTTATACACCATGGGATATAGAAATTGTCATGATTGTAATAATACAGTAAAGGTGTGATGTACAACATAATCAGTAAAATATTATAATTACAGTATAAGTGTATTATATATACATTGTGTTTCAGGAGAATAGTAAATATTTTAGGATGTGGTAGTATGGACTGTTCTGAGTAAATAAGTTTATATAAACGTGTGTCCAATTTTCAATGGGTGTGAAGATGCAGCTGTACAAATTAGATTTTTGTCTGTGGGAATGGATGAAAAGTGAAATCTACAAAGAAAAAGTAAACACAAGAGACAAATTGGTCACTCGCATTATGAATAGTGCTGCCCTCATAAAACAAGAACGCCAAGACGACCTCAGGAGAGCTACACATACTATTGCCAAGAGGGTTGAAAAGTGCATTGAAGTCGATGGTGGGATTTTTGAACACGTACTTTGAACTGTTGCAATTTATTGAGATCATTTACATAACCAATATATGCAATCAATACATCATTTGTCTTTCCTTCATACCTTTTGTAACGCTTTTTATGCGTAATATTCAAACAACTGTATCTCCACACCCATTGAAAATTGGACACATGTTTATATGAATTTATTTACTCAGAATAGCCCATACTGCCACTTCCAAAAATATTTACTATTCCTCCTGAAACATCCCGTATATATAATTACAAGGTTATGCGAAAGATATTTATATAATCACCACGTATATAATTTCGAAGCTAAAGCTAAGATATTTATGCCTAATCACCATGCTGTTGCATTGTAGTTTATATATTTGTCCATTGTGTAGAAAGGATTGGAATAAAGGAAGTTTCTTAGAAGCGATTTAAATTCCTTGGTATTATATGGTGTTCTCTTTAAGAAAGGTGGTCAATTAGTATAAATTTTAATACCCCTATTAAGAATTTCTGATTGATGCAGAGATAAATTTGACATTGGTTGATGAAAATTTTTAGTTTGTCTCGTATTTCTTCCATGTATCTCTGAGTTAAACATGTATTGATCACGGTTTGTAATAACGAAACATAAGAGGGAAACAATGTATTTGAGATGTAAGAGTGAGAATATTAAGATTTTAAAATAAATCATGACATGAATCTCTACTGATGGAACCTATAATTATTCATACAACTCTCTTCTTCAATTTAAAAACTTTATTACCATAGCTTGAATTATCCCAAAAGATGATTCCCTAATTCATAATTGAATGAAAATAGGAATAATAAATCAATTTTATTATATTCTTTGACGCAGTTTAACGTACTAATAGTGTAACCTGTTTTACTGAGTTTTGGCATTAGTGTAAAGTGTTAATTTCCCTATATGACAGAACAAAAATAAAATAACACCAAAGAGCCACTGAAAATAATAATTATAATTCATTTACTTTATCATTTTATATGAGGAAGAGATGGGTGGAACATGCAAGAGATGAGAGATGCTTACAATTCTGTCAGAAATTGAATTGCAGGAAATCTAGATGTAGGTGGCAACATAGTAAAATGGATCTTAACAGAATAAAAATGTGTACATGACAATGAGCCCTGAAGACAGAGTCAGCTTGATTCCCTGAACACTGGTATTGACTAATAAGACAACACTGACACAATGCAGAATACCATGTCTGAACATGCATCATTGTAGAAACCTCAAATTGTATGTGGTAAAGACTGGATGTGGTAATGTAGCCCTTCAGCTTAAAGATTTATTGTAGGGTCAGTAATGCTGCATTAAAAGGAACTTCATAAGCCCTTTACAGAGGCTTCAGAATTGGTTACATGAGTAGGTAAAGTATCATAAAAGCTGCTAGAGTAGTGTGTGCAGGTTGGTGTGTGACAAAGAGATCTGGAATATAAAGCATCTGAATCGTGGAATTATATATTTGTGATTTTGAGTGTCAATGGAAAATTTCATTGTGCATAGAAATAAAAGTAAATTTATGATTCAAGTACCTTGAGTTGTTTAAGGAGTTTACAGTAAAAGAAGTTGTATGTTAAAATCACATTGGTTCATTATTACAGTGTTTTCCTTCATGTAATGTGTGCGCATGCTTGTATGTGTTTGTGTAAAAGTTATGAGTATTTTCTAAGATTCTAAATATTTACAGGAGGAGCAGTGTGAATGGGGTTTGAATGGCCTCATTTATCACAAGTCTGATCAGATATCAATGAAGGTCGCTATGGCGAGCAGCAATCAGTTGGTTGACTCTTGTCTGTGAGTAAAACATCCATCGTTATAACACATATAGTTTAAATCTTGTTGTACAGTGTTTGTAAGTTTGTTGTTATGTGTGCTGGATTTACCAGCTGATCAGAATAAGATGTTGTTTTGAAGAGGGTTGACACCAGTTTGTTTCTGGTAGCAGTGTTTGATATAAAATGATAACCTGTTATTTTTTCTGCTGAAGGTGCAAATTACCTTGTCAGTGAACTGGGATTTATGATATGTGACATAAATGTGTCCAGTACAATAAATCCTCATTAATGCCATCAGTTATGGTGAGAAGTGTAAGTAATTTGGAACAGGAATAATTCAAAGTACTTTGTTGGTGCATTCACAAAAACTTTACATTATACTTTTTTACACATATCATATGTAGTGGTTAGTTGTTTTTGTGCACTGCTTACACTACTTTTCAGGGCAGAAATTTCCCAGCTGACTATTGTGTCATTCTTCAGCCCTGTCTGACCCATGTAAACAATAAAGTGTTAACACACTAGTGCTGAGTTGTGACTGATGTACTCATTACTTCCACCTTCTCCTCCACTGTGTTTCTCCCCACCTTCTGTCTTTTTTCCAATGGCAGCATTGATGGTATCTATTTCTGTCACATGCTGGAAGCCCAGTTCATGTATATAACTATGCAGATGGTAAGAAATAAACAAGAAATGTGACAGCTCAAAGCTAAAATCTGAAGCAGTGAATGTGTTTGCCATGCAGATATTTCATGACTTGTTTTCCATAGTGCTGTTATTGTAATTGGTGGAAACTTGGAGAAGATCAGCCTGATAGCAGCACTTCATGGTCTGTGATTGTGCATTTTATAGTAACTGTCTGTGACATTGGGACAAGAAACTTTACAGCAGTGAGGGCACTGGAAGTCAGTACTAAGTTATCTGGAATCAAAAAGGCATGGTCTAGCAGCAGTACTGGTTTATGTGGTAACACTGTCTCTTTCAGTAAACTGAACTTCTGGAACAAGATGATTTTGGAACCATTACTAACAATCTTCCTAGCCATTCATGTGCTTTTCTGGTTGTAATAATGGACAAGAATTCATTATACTTTGGTGCCCTGTGGTGGTTGGGTTTTTCTTTCTTCTGTCTTTTTCCTTGTTTTCCTGTCTTTCTCGCCTCCCCAAATCACTGTCATTTGGTGCCGGTGATTACCTGATGTGTTTCTGTAACACCTGACTGAAGCATTCATAGCCCAATTTATGTACAGGAGCCTGCTTCTCTGTTTGAGGTGTAAGAATTCTTGTTGGTAAGTCTTGCCAGTGTAATTACAGTCTTGAGACTTGTGTATTTGATTTGTATTCGTATTTCTTCTTGGACAAATTTCTGAAATTTTGTATTGGCTGCAGCATTATTAGAACCAAATTTATGTCCTGGTACAGCATTTTCATGTGTACTATATCACTACTGAATCTGGTCAGCCTTCTAAACGAAGTACTGAATTCACCTTCCAGTACTTCAGGTCTATGAAAAAAAAAAGAAAACTTGGCTTCCTGTGCAGACATGGGACCAGACACTGATGTTTCTTCGGCTTTATTCCGTTTGAACAGTTGAAGATAGGCAGTCTCTTGTGATTGAAAAGTTCACACCAGTGTTAACAGTGTCACAGTTCCTTACAACTTTTGTTACCTTCATTTTGTTCTTTATGTCATGCACAGTTCGTGTCCCAACCCACATAATCTTTGGCTGATCTTGTTGCTACTTCCCTGGTCAGAAATCCTTCACGTGACTCATTCTTTTTTATTGTCAGTACACTTTCTTACATTTCTCAGCAATTTTACTGCAGATTCACAGGTGTCAGTTATTCCTTCCATTTAACTTAATACTCATTGCAATGTAACATAATTTACTCCTGACACTGATATCTGAATAGATCATGGACCTGTAGCGTACCCTTCAGGCTACCCAACTACCTCATGACCACGAGTAAAAAACCTCCAAAACCCCACCACTGGTATTGACCATAAGACACCAGGCTGTCTGATCATAAGTTTTATAGGCTCTCCACCAACTCCCACCCCAGTGGATGGCATGGCATTGAAAGAAGAAGAAGAAAGCATAGTGCTGTACCATCATTTATGTAAAAGAAAGTTGTGCCTGGATAATTAGAATTTTTCTGTAATTGCAAATATTCCAGCTCAGAATAAATATATACATATACTGATTTGTGAATATTTGCTGGTGATTATACAGAAAGCTGCTGTACACAACATGGTGTGAATGATTGAACCCTTGTAGAGGGAGTTTTGTTTAGAGTTGTGTACACCAGGAAAAAAGGGAATCAAACCCATGTACATTTGGCCATAAAAGGTGGGGTTTATGTTTGGAAGTGTTAATATAATGAGAATTTAAATTGTTTATGCACAGAGTTCTGCATTATGTTGTGCCAGAAAATCAGTGTGATGTATTTTTAAGAGGGCCAAAATAAGTTATTTATTAATATGTATGAATTGGTATTATTTCATTTCTAATTTCTGTGGTCTATAATTGTTTGCTACATGTAACAAATAAGTAGATAGTTGTTTTTTATATACATGGGTCCGTGCATTGTGAATTGAATTTAATAACTGTCTAACAAGATGCGACTTATTCAGTTTATTACATTTCTGTAGGAAGCTCTACATGTTTTGGGTGTTGACACCCATCATAAGGAGCTTGTACAACCGTAATTACAGCTTCTGGTATTGATGAACCAGGTCTACTACCATCTGCTCTCGTCGTTGAGTTGGAACTCAACAATGAGAGCAGATGGTAGTAGACCTGGTTAATCAATACCAGAAGCTGTAATTACAGTTGTACGAGCTCCTGATGATGCGTGTCAACACCCAAAACATGTAGAGCTTCCCACATAAATGTAATAAACTGAATAAGTTGCATCTTGTTGGACAATTATTAAATTAGATAGTTGTTGTTTGCTTGTCCTTTCTGCAGAATGGTCCCTTCTTTTTCTGGAAAAGTCACACTCTAAATTTAATTCAGTGTGCAGTGACAACACTATGAAACGAGCTGTCCAGTGTTCATAGAAATCATACATCTTAATTTCGGAGTATGAAGTGATGACTTTAGTGTGTAGTAAAACATGTCATAATTGGAATTAGATCTCTCTTTTCCTCCAGTCTGCTCTGCAAAGGCTGTGCAGTGGTCTTGTAGCTAGGGCACAGGCATCTCGCTTCTTAGATTCCAGTTCAGTTCTCAGTCAGTTCGTGCGGGATTTGTGGCCAGCAAAACTGCACCGAGGCAAGTCTTTCAGGGATACTCATGACCCCTTGCACATATGTCACCATCCTTTCCATTGTTTTCAGTACAGTGCTACAAACCCAATCCCATATATCTGTCGTGTGAATATTTACCCTTTTGAAAGATGTGAAAATGTTTTTGGAGATGCCTTTTCCTGTTGTTGGAACTCATAAGGTCACTTTCTTCTCCCAAACACACTTTCATTGTGTAAATGCCACTGCACAGAATGTTTGTTGATATTGGGTGTTAGCAGTTCGTGCAGGAGTGTTTGTATAAGGATAATCTTGTGATTATATTGCTGGGGCAGTTTCTTGCAGATTGCATAAAATAAACTCATATTCGAGACGTTAATTTTATTGAGGTGATGACATGAGTGGTATTTTAAGTGGAAATGTTTGTTCACATGAACATTATTTTAACACAACAACATGGCACTAAGTAGCCCCTTCTCCCATTCCTATCAGGATTTAAATAATACAGTAGAGCAAAATTTTCTGCTGTTGGATTTTATTTTGTTACACATGTAAGGAATCTCGATATGATCAGTTTTTCTTGTATGTCTAAATTCCAAAACACTGAAAGTGTACATACAGAAAAAAACAGATGTAGATGCTGGGTGAAGACAATTATGTAGCTAATGAAGATGGTAATAACATACACATTCTTAGTACTCTTATGGAGTGAAATCGAGGAATTTGAGATTAGCTGGGTATGTAAGTTGGATGCAGGAAATAGCACAAACCCATATAATTTTAATGGTTGGTTATCCAGGAATGTAGCCACTTGGATGTTGCTGGATGTACTGGTACCTTCTTAAAGATTTAAACTCAGTGTAGTAGTTGTTGAAAATTTGATGTCCATTATGTACTACATTGTTTAGCTTGATGTAAGTTACTCCTGCATGTGTATAGTACTCCACCTCATCCACAATATGCTAATGATATATTTTCCCTGCATTTGAAAGTAATACAGAATTCATGTCTGTGTTGGCAATCACTCAACCATGCAGTACATATAACCAAGTAAATCAGAGTACGAGTAGTGCAAGTTACATGTCTTGGACTATAAAACATTTAAACTTTATTGCTCTTACTGTGTACATTTAGGCTGAAACAGGGTACAAGTTAAAAACATTGAAATATGTTAATTTTTCATAGTACTGATGATTGCAAGTTTCAGGAGTTTTGCAGGGGTGTAGGATACTGTATCACTGGGTGGTTGTTTTGTGACATGTTGAGACAGCATAGTGGTCTTGAAAGGTCAGGAACCAGTTACTGAGTTGTATGGCATCATATACCAGAAACATGTATATCTATAATGAGGACTAATTTTGCATTACTCTACTCTTTCAATATAGAAGGGAAGTTACCACACATTGTTGTTACACCTATTGACATAGCAAGGTTCATCCATGTTATGTATGAATTCAAGATATGTGTCAACACATTTTTTTGCACACTGAGTATATGATATTGCAGCTAATCCCAACCTGCTATGATTGGTTTGGAATGCATTTGAAGTGTTTTATGTCTATAATTTATTGACTATCCATGGAATGTTTATATGTGGAAGTAAGAATTGCGATGTTAGTGCATCCCGAAGTGTTATATAGTATGAACTTTGAAAAGATTACACGGGTTCTCTGGAGTAATGAATTTTAACGGAGCTGATGTTGATTCTGTACAAGAAACTTCTTTGATATTACCATTAGCTCTTTGATTTATAAGGTGTCTTGTATTCCACTGTACTACAGGGAGCAGTTTTTCTTCCTGCCACATTCTTTTTTAGTTTAATGAAGATAAATTTTATATGCAACACATTGTCTGATTTAGTGTAATTGAAATCTTTATCATATGATCCAAAATTGAGTTCAGTGACAACATTCCCACAGCTACTGTATGTGGCCATAGTTACAGTAAGTACCAGTTGGTAGCACACTGTTTTGTTTACTTTGTTATTAGATAATGTGAAGAATGTAAATGAGATCTTGAGGTTTTTACAGAAGTGAGGATTAAAGTGTGATTTTGTGGTTTGTGACATCATATGATGCATGTAGTTGCCAGGGCATGGATGTGAGCCAAGTTGAAAGGTGGTTAGGTCGTGTAGGAAGGGTGGCCAATGGGAACAAGAAACATCACAGGACATTAGGAGAATAAAACCGAGTGCATATGAAAATATGTGTATTTGTTACATTATCGTAAACCTCATGTGTTTCAGTCACCTAATATATCCCTTGTAAACACACTTCTCTGAAGATGGCCACACAGAGTGACTGAAACATGTAGGAGGTTTACAGTGATTATAATGTAATAAATTCATATATTTTCATGTGCACTTGTTGGTTTTAATGTCATAGTGAAGCATCATTGCATGGTTATGAAATACTTAACATGTTCGCTGCCAGCTATTTAAATACCCAGGGGCATTAAAATGCCAGCCATCTAGAGGGTCCACAGCCCCTTCTTTCATGATTTCAGTAAAAAAATAATTACACAAAAACTGTATGAGATAAAGACTTGAAATTTAGAACATACCTTCAGTAATGTTTCAGTGTGTGATATCGTGTGTAGCAGCCTTCTGGATGCAGAGGAACACCACACTGAACACAGAGAAATCTAGTTTCTTTCTTGATATTTTTTCGCACACACACTCGACATTTTCATGTTGGCGTTTTATCATTTTTTGTGGGTGGAATATGGACCAGTTTGTGATTCTTTAGTTTTCCATCAAGTCTGCCAGGGTGGTCATTTTTTGGGGTGTGTTTTGTTGGAGTAGGTGTAGGTGTTCTACTTGAGCCTTGTGACTCGTCAGATGATGACTGTGATGAAACAGCATCTGATGTGTGTATCAGATTTTCCGTGATATCTGACATGAAATCTAGGAATGATTTGTGGGAATTAGGATTATTCTTTGAAAAGGTAACATAACTGTTGAAAAGGCAACATTGGAGAAGATAGAAAAATGCTTTCTTAGGCCACTTGACAGTTTTACGAATGATTGGGTAGTGAGCCAGATACCGGTCCACTGTATCAACACCGTGCATATGAGTGTTGTAATCTATGATGCATTTAGGTTTCTTCTTTGCCACACCCATTGGTCTGCTTGTTGTTTCAATTACTTCAGCTGTATGGAGTGTTGAAATAATATTTAGAAGTCTCTTATCTTGGTGTGAGATGAGTAGTATTTCCTGGTTCCTAGGAAAAGTGGCCTCGCCTTTCTTCAACTTTTTTGCCTCTTCTATCATGTCTTTCGGTAATCCACAATTCGCTCTGATTGTTCCACAGACTAATTAATTTCTGTAATAATTCATTCGTTTGATGGACACTATTGTAATAATTGTCTAGGTATAAGTGGTAACCCTTCCCTTCATAAGGCTCGAGTAGAAAGCCCACCGTTTCAGTCAAAGGTCCACATTTACCATCATAAATCTGCAAGTTACAAATATATCCAGTTGAACTTTCACAAACCATCTGTACCAGTATGCCATACTTTGTAATTTTGCGTGCGTTATACACACGAAATCGCAAACGACCCCGCCAACCAAGCATACCTTCATCAAGGGAAATTTCCCTATCTGGTATATAATTAGTTCTGAAATTATTTACAACAATGTCTAAAATTATATGGATTTTGTACAAACGATCTTTGTTTGTTCCTGCTGCATTATTATTATTGAAGTGAAGGTACCTTTGGATAAGCTGAAATCTGTTCCTAGACATGGTTTGTGGAAATATTGGAGTCTGAAAAATTCCTTTCATTGAACAATACAGTTTTAATTTTGGTTTTTGGACTATACCAGTTACAAAAATCAAACGAAGGAATTTTTTCATTTCGATTAATGTTACTGGTTTCCATTCTTCACTACGTGCATGTTTTGTAACGGGGCGAGGCATTTTCGCGATCTGTTGTTGTGCGTATAAATTTGGTCAACTACTATTTCAGTGAGTTCAGGAGGAATATAATGGTTAAAATAACTCATCACATCTGCTTCATTTTGAACTGCAAATTGCACGCCCGGATTGCCTATGAAGGGTGGTTTTCTGGGTTGATGATCATCTTTAGAAAACCCTGTAGTTGGGGTAACATCTGTCTGTCTGCGGCTAGAGCCCAGTGTTGAAATGTTACTCTCATTATCACTCTCTTTTGCAATTTCAGATTCACTCTCTTCACTACTTGAACATTTGGGAATATTACCTGTATCTGAATCACTGTTATTTACAATTTCATTCACTGCATCAGCTAATTCTTCAGTTCTAAATCCAATTGTTTTTCTTTTCCTAGATGCCATGTTGCACTGAGAAGTATAAACTATCACACATACACGACTTCACGTGTAAAAGTTTCTTTATAGACTGCAGCCAGAGACAGCCCACTCTCCCTCTGAATATAAGGATAAACATGGGTTCATTATATTGCAATGTAAGCATAATAAGCTATTAAAAGGATAACGATAACGTCAGCTAGATATACTGAAGCTGCTGGACAAGTTTCCCATCAGATCAGCTGATTTAAGCTGAAAGAGTGCGATAGAAAAATTAGATCGACTAAAGTCAACGCTGGCAATTTTAAGCATGAATTATTAAATCGACTAAGGTCGACTATGGCAGTGAATGTGTTAAAATGGCAGGACATGTCAGAGGAGGCTTTGAAGTACAATAGTTTTTGAGGAAAGTCCTAAAAGATCAGGTTTTAAGAAATGCCCTGGAAGACGAATTGTTTAATGTGGATCATAATGTTGGTCTCATGAAAGAGGCCCTACAAGGGACTTGGTTTTGGAGAACCTCATATAGGGGCCGTTCAAGGTAGGCTGACTGTAGTGCCTTCTTCAGAAATTGTCTGTTCTGGGCCTGTGTTGAGTGTTATCTTTTTCAGAGTTATCCTTCTTTTTTCCCTCCTGTAGGACCTGTTATGTTCCCCTTTTCATGTGGCCACTGCTCCTGTACAAACTACCCACTTTCTGACTTTGGTTACTTGTATTGTGAACTTGGAGGCAGCAGCCTCCTCTGCAATATTGAAAACCATCTGTCATACTACACAGTGCCATACAATGAAGGGCCACAGTCCCAGAGAGTGTAGAATATCAGACTAGTTCCTGTGAATGATGGAAGGTTGCAGCATCCAATAGGTATTCTAAAAAAGTTAGAATGTAAGTGTAAATGAAGGTGGACTGTGGTTGGGTTGCATGCACGTACATGTATAGCCATCAGTTGCAGAGTACCCTTCCTGTGAACTAGGCTTGTTCACATGTATGCAAATTTTTATTAATAATACCGTATATTCTCGAATATAATCTGCACCCGAATCTAATCTGCACTAGTTTTTGCCGATTTCTTAAATAAAAAAATGTTAGTTCGTGGTTCTAATCCCCACCTTTCCCTCAACTGCCCCTTGCCTACAAGGCAGACTGATTGAATAATATTGGATACTACCAATGCTTTAACTGTTATCCGACTAACGCGCCATGTGTGAAGTGGCCATTTAACTGCCAGCAGTACAAACGCACCACAGCTGATTAGCACTGTGGCCATTTAAATGCTTTGTACATTCGTGTAGATGGTGGCGAGTCTGATGAATAATAAATTATAAATATTATGTAATATTATAAATAATAAATAAAAGAATAAATTATTATATTGTTCTTGTGGTACGTACAGCAGCTCTACCATTTTTCCAAAATCCAGCTCATGACCGCAAATCTAATCCAAACGTGCTTCTGGTCCGCATCTGATTTTTTAGCCCTCTGAAACTGTAAAAAGGGTGTGGATAAGGTTTGAGAATATATGGCAATAATAATAATAATAATAATAAAGTGATAGCATTAGCTCCACCAGAATATTGTTCCATGTAAATTTCACGTTAAATGATTCATATTCACCATAAAATCATGTTTCAAACCTGACTGGTGATTTTGACACATTTTTCAACATGAGATCCTTTTACAAGCATACCCAGCAGGTGAATATTCTGCTCTTTACCAGAAGTATTCTATAAATACCAATTCTGCATGCTGTATTTTATTGTTTTCTCCTCTTTCTGACTCACATGACATCACATGTAACATTTAATCATATACCAAGTTAATAGTAAGTCTGTGGCAGTTTGCACGGTAATGTTTCTGAAACAATGCTGTCTTGGGATTTCCATGTAAAATGAGTTGGAACATGTTGGAGAATATTAAATGGTTGTTGATTTTGACAACTGGTGTATGCAGTGTTGGTTTTTGGTGACTCATTTTTCAGAAGGGAAAGTGGTTGCACGTGGAACGGTATGTGACTGCGTGTAACCATGTTCATGTAATTGGTATTTACTTATTATAGTAACTTGCTTCTTATACATGGCAGACTAACTTGTGTTTCGAGTGTGAGCCATGAATGAACATCATATCAGAGTTGCAGTATTGTTACTCATATTTTTAATATGATATATCTTCTTAAAGGGTCTGTAAATTATAGACAGTTGAATGGGTTGCACATGCTGGTCCCTGTAACTGTATTTTGAAAATAGCAGATTTTTTGTCACATGTTTTTAGTATTCAGGTGGCAAAATGGTTTAAGGAAATTACTTCACCAAATCGTTATTGTACTTTTGTTGTTTTGAAAACTACATCTTACATATTGCTGAAATAAAATCCAGCTTTCATATTCTTAATTAACAAATGGACCACTTTGCAGATGCTAAACATACGGGGTGATGCAGTGCTAGTTACCCAACCCATCAAATGCTGGCCAATAGTAGATTTTGAAGGCTTACTGTATGAGGTTGGAGCTTGTATGACTCTTGGCTGACTAGTTTCTGGAGAATCTGGGTAAAGTGGTATTTCATAAAACGTGCTGTTGTGGCATTCTTTTTTTTTTTATTATTGATTGGTGTCCGCTTTGCATTTGGCCACTGGGCCACGCAGGCTGGTGAACCGGCGGATAGAACAACGGCAGGAGCACAGCATCACCCACACGGAGATTACACAGAGGTATTGCACTGCACGAATAATCACGCAGTCATGCATGAGTGCACATCACTTACACACATTCAATCAAGCATCCTTGCATGCACATCTTGCACCTTCCTCTTAGGGCTTGCAACTTCGTACATATTTGCCATATTCTTAAACATGTGTATGATTAAGTACTTCTCTGTCACCATGTACAACTTCTGAGTTTGAAATAAAAAGTTGCCAACATGTCTGTCAACTGAACATTTGAGCTGACTGTGTCTGTAGTTTGCTCACTGCTGTACAGTTTCAGACTCCATGAAATTAAAGACTGGATGGCTGGAGGAAACTAACTTAAATGAACAGTTAGCTTTGAGTAAGATTGCAAGAGCACCTGTTCTTCACCCAGATGATAATATTCCTGTTTCTAGAAAGCTTTATATTTCCTAAGCATAAATTTCAGTAATGTATCAGGAATTAAGATGGTGATGTATAATGTGGCATTATTACTTAATATTTTCTGGTCTAAAATAAAGTATATGTTTGTTTAAATGGAGTTATGCACTCTTTTGTAGTGTTACTTCCTATCTGACAGTTGTTAGATTTGTTCATGTTTGAATTTGAATCTTATACTACTATGATTTTTTAATATTCGTTATGCAGTCATTTGAACTGAATGTAGTTATATACACAAGTATGAGTCTCGTTTTTAAGTTATTTGTTAGAAGCTTCCTAAGCAAGGTAATTTTATGTCTGACAAGTTTTTAGAAAGTATGGTTCCCTGTTTGTCTCAGACATAAGCTTTAGGTGTTATTGGGATAAGTGAATACCACAGTAGTAGGTTGTTTATGTCGTGACCACTTCTGTTTATAATCATACTGGATCCATCACCCTCACCATATACTTCCTGTTCATAGTAAATTGTAAAGGCAGTGTTGATAAATGATGGTATTTAAAGGAATAGGGCAGATTAAAAAAAACTGCTGTCAGAAGCTATAGATTTTTGTAAAATAAAATTTATACTAGTTGTGAAGCTCATTTGATGTTTGTAGGGCATAGAAATGGATCAGACAGTGAATTTACCTTCATCTGCTGTTGCATTTCCATTTTTTTTTCCCTTTATTTCGTGTTGGTTAAGTGACTTTGTAAGTTGGGACATTGAGAGTTGTTCTTTTTCAGTAGCTGGTGAATTAGTGTGGCACACTTTATAAGTAGCAAATGGTCAAGTGTCACGTATAAGAGATTGCAGGTTTTTTCCCTAAACATATGAGAAATTTAGTGAAAGTGACATTGCTTTGAACATTGTTACTTGATGCATAAATTGTATGTGTGTCTTTGTGTGTGCATGTACATGTGGCGTGCTGTAGTGGAAGTTTTTCCTTTCAAAAATTCAAGTAACCCCTACTAAATTATACTTGTGTATTAATTTGAAAGTTTTTTGTTTCTATTTTTTGCATGATTGCAAGTTAAGGCCACTTGGGTTGCAGACATTCTGTGTTCAGCGGCCATGAGATGCATTCATTTCAGTTTGTTTAGTGGATGTAGCTGCTGGAACATGTGAAGAGTTTGGATGGTAAACTGCTTACATCCTTCATTATATAGAGAGATACAGGAACTGTAACTCATATGCATGTCTGTTGCAGGAGAGTGTTGCAGGAGAAAACACCTGATATGCCACAATATACGTAAGTATGATTTTTATGTAATAATGTATATCCATTTGTAGAAGTTATACTTATCATTTATTTGTCAGTATAATAAATTTAAATTTTCTTAAACCAAAGGTTCATGGGACTTTATTTGGTGACAAGTTATTTTGTGGCCTTTGAGTAAAGTACGCAGTAGGTAGGTATTGCAAGGGGAGGAAGGATGAGGAATGAGTGTGGTGCTGTCCATTGGAAAGGCCCTGTCATCTGATAAGACGTGCAGGGGGAGTGTGGCACTACCCACTGGAATAGCTCCATATTCTGATACACAAGTCATGTAGTGAGAGTGTGAGTAGGGGTATGGAGGGTTGTGCTGTTTGCTGGGAAACACCCTTTGGTTGAGAAGAAAGTCTTCAATAAAGTGGGTATCTGTCTGCATGATTGCAGTTGGGAGTGTATGTTTCAGGGGCATCTGTGATGGTATGAGGATGGTAAATATGGGTATTGGCTAGGGCTTCTGTTTTGTCAGCATGGCATTAGGTTTGTCAAAATGAGACTGCTAACAAACCTCTGCACTTCCTGTGTATCGTCAAGAAAGCCATTGAATTAGTGAACCAGCTACACAGCTTCAATTATGAGAATAAGTAAATTTTTCCTTATTGCCACTTCCTTTCCACTGGACAGCACAGTGCTCCAAATCCCACCCCAGCCATCAGTGTGAGATATGTCATACCATGCCCTGTGTCCATTGGATAGCACCACACCATTTATTCTTCTGTTGTGAGACACGTGTTTTTACTACATTGTGCTCTTTTCATTTGCTCATTCATACTAAAGATGGTGACTGCAATTTATGCCAGAATACTGGAACAGTTTCAACACAAGACACAGCTACACCCTGCAAGCCAAAGTGATGCAGTATGTACAAGCTGTGAAAACCTGTATTGTGTAAGCTTGTAAAGTAACCCATTGCAGACACTAATATTGATTTATTGCCGACACTGACAATTTATAAATAACTGAGGTGTAACTGTCCTCGTGAATGAGAATTATTTCCTCTGTAGCATAGAATTTAAATTAAATATGGTAACAACTACACAGCATGTAGTGGGAGGAGTCTTGTTGTTAAGTACTGAGGGAGGTAATGTTACTTGGGTGGGTTGTTACAGAGGACAGCCAGAGCTTCAACAGACTAGTTCATATTCAGTGGATGTAACGTACCATCCGACAAATGGTCACCCAGACAATCACTCACCAAACTCGTCTCACCTGTCAGTTCAGAGTGGTGATGCTGCAACGCTTGTGTCTCGCACACAAAAACAGCAGACTACACAGCAGGTGAGGATGTGTGCGCTTGTTTTTTGCACTGACATGTTCCTCCTCAGTAGGCAGGTGACAATGTGGCCATTATAGAAACTTGGAACTGGTTTCTCCCTATCTGCCTAAAACTTAGTTTACCTTCTGTTTGTTTCATGAAGTTGCAGTGGACAAAGGGAGCACTGAAATAAGTGGTTGTACTTTCCTCATTCTCTTCAAATTGTTTTTGTTTCATTATTTCCTCCCTTTACACAGTGGTACCCTTCATGCAGTCTTTGCACAGTGTATGAAAATTAGGTATAAATATGGCAGACCTTTTTCTTTTTAACTGCCTCTTTAATTGTAAAAGTCAGTGACTGGATTTTGATGAAATTTTATATTTGTCTTTCACACTGAAACATTGAGCAAATTTAATTTTTGTGCGTACTGGCCATCTGCAGCCCTTACTGTATATAAAGCTGAAATTTACCTTCATGCAAATTTCTGAGAAGCAGCTTATGATATTCCATGAAGGTGTATGGTGATACAGAAACTGTAGCATTAAATATGTTCAAGAGTGTTTTCTGTCAATTTATTTGCCATTGTTAGAGCTGGTAGCTGCAGTGCTTACAGAAGATATGCTGGAAGGTTTTAAAGCAGTATACAATACAGCTTATTCTTATGGCACCTTATTAACTGATATGGGGAAAAAATTTCAAACTCCATACGTTGAGATACAGACAGTGAAGGTCGTAAGGTAATAAGTTAGTGTGAAGTACGTTACTGTGTCTTACAGTTGTGTCCACTGACAGTTCGTCTGAACAAAATTGTATTTTAATGTTCACATTTAAAGTTTGGGTTGTTTGTGTGTCATTCAGTTAATGACACACACACACACACAGTATTGTAATTGTTGTCACTGATCCATTGATTTTAGGTGACAACACTAACAAAGGTTGTGCGAGAAGTTCATCATGTTGGGCCAGATGGACAGCCTGTGGACTATGTGGGTGTACCGTATTCTGGAGTTGCTGTTCTTCCCACATCTACAGCACCGAACTATCCCCATACCCAGTTTGCAAATTATGAAATGTTGGCCAGTCAAGAGCCATATCCTAACTTGGATCCAGGTGAGTGTAAGCTATGTTCTGTGATTACAGTTAATGTCGTAAGAAGGGTGTTTCAGTTGTATGCTGTGTACATTTGTTGTTGTCAAAAAATAATGACGTGGTGAGTAGACAGAGATGTGAAGTTATAAACCCTGTGCATGAACTGTGTTTGATCACTTGTTGTGACATTTGTTTCGTGTTTTTCTGCTGTATGGACCAGTCTAATTCATATAGCAGTGATATGTAATAGAAGACTGTGAAGTTCTAATAGAGATACAATAAAATATTACAGTAAAATTAATTTTTTTCTTCATAATATGACAAATGTTGTGATAATGAAGGGTAATTATATGAGAATGCATCATTTAAGTTTGGTTCCCTATGGGGTGAGTCACCATGTGTTGCTTCAGTAATGTAGCAGTCTTTAAAAGGAGTCTGCTGCCTTCTTCATCGTGGGAGGCAGCAGGTTCCTTTGAACTGATGGTACATTTAGACTACATGGTGACATCCCAGATGACAGTGATGTTTATGGTCACTGAATCAGTGATTTAAATTGTAAGATAAAAATAGACATATGGGGTAGATTTAACCTAGCTTTAATTTATGTGTGATGCATAATTTTAAAGCAGTGTGACAGTGGGTTAACAATGTTGAATATTATGTAGAAGGTGTAAGGTAACTAAAAAACTTGGAGTTATGGGATAATGAAACAGTGGAAATGGATGCTGATGACACCTCAGTAAACTGAAACACGTTTCCATGTACGAAGAAACTGGATATTCTAATAAATTTATTCAGATTTTGTATTTCTTATATATTTCAGTTCCTATTAAACCTTTGGTTCCAAAAGTCGTGCAGTGTTATGCTGAGAAAGGTGAATGTCACCTAAAGTTGTAGACCAGAACATGCAAAGTAATGGGCAGCCATTTATATCCCCTGTCTTTTGCATAGTACAATATGCACTGAATTCTGACCCTAAAGGGTTAATACATTCACTGCCAAAACAGTAGTCGGGTAATAATGGATGGGTCATGTGGATCACTATGCATTATCAAGTGTCTGGTATTTTTTTTTTCCCTTCTCTGTCTTCAGATAAGAGATGAAAACCAGGAAAATAGCATTCAGATTTTGAAATTCAATAAATTGTCTTGCTTTTCCTGCAGTGGTTGAATTGGAGTTTTAAGTTTAATGTATTTAAAAGTTAGATATTCTCATTGGTGGTAAGTTGTGTTACATACAAGTGCAGTCCATGACCTTGAATGATATATTTTTGGGTGTTACTAGGAATTGTAAGCATTTAAGGCTGCTAACTTGTATAAAAATGCAGTTCATATAGTTATCTTAGGGCACATGGCAGTGTGGAGTGGCTGCATGTTGCTTTTAATCCATTGCAGCTCGGCGGTATCCAGAGCCTTATCGCCAGAGCTACCAAGACTATGAGCAATATCCACCACGGCCAGAGTATCCTTATACAAACCCGCCATATCCCGGTGCCTTTCCAGCGTATGGGGATAGTGCTAACTATGTTGATCAACCTGTCTATGGAGAGAGACCACCAACTCCACCTAGTCCCAGTGAGCGCAGTGAATCACCACCACTGCAGCAGACATTGCAACATGGTATGTAGTAAATCATTCTTTTTGTTTTTAACTCATGGTTCAAGTCAAACATTCAATTATTGTTTTTATATTATGCACCTGGTAATTTTACTATTTTTTGTTCATTTCATATTTTGAGGTTTCTGCTCATCATTTTTTGTGGGAGTTGCAGTTTGAAAACTCCTATCCAGTCAATCACTTTGAAATAACTCACCAATCATATTATGCAGCTAATAACTCTTAGTAATTTGTGATACTATTTACTTGAAAATCCATTTGAGTTTAATTTTTTTATGACATAGTGTATGTGGTGTGGTTATAAAATAACTGAACTTAATTTTCTTCTGCTTCCCTGTAAACTTGGCAGCAGTGAGCGGTGTGTGGTATTGGCTTGTGCTCACCCCTCCATTCACAGTTACAATTTCAAGGTCGTGCGGCAAACAGTTTGGCAGTAGCCTTTTCTTGAAGTGGATCATGTTCATGTTCTCCGTGGGAATCATGTTAAGTGTTAACATGGAGCAACACATCGATGTGAAGTTCTGTGTGAAACTTGGAAAATCCGCTACAGAAACGTACAATTTGTTGAAGGAAGTTTATGGTGATGAGTGTCTATCTCGTACTCAAGTTTTCGAGTGGTTTAAAAGTTTTAAAGAAGGAAGGGAAGAGATCAGAGACGATCAGTGCGCCGGTTGTCCGAGCACATCAAAAACAGATGCCAACATCGAAAAAGTCGGTGAAATTGTTCAACAGTCGTCGCCTGAGCATTTGAACAGTTGCTGAGTTAATTAACACTGACAAGGAAACTGTTTGACAGATTTTACACAACAATTTCGCTGTGAAAAAAGTGTGTTTGAAGGTGGTGCCAAGACTCCTCACTCCTGAACAAAAGGAAATTCGAATGAACATTTGTGCTGACATTCTTCAAAACATTGAAAAGACCCAAACTTTTAGAGAACATAATAACTTGTGATGAATCATGGTTTTTTCAATATGACGCAGAAAGTAAGTGCCAATCCATGCACTGGAAGAGCCCCAGTTCACCAAGGCAAAAGGAAGCACGGCAGAGTAAATCCAAATTTAAAGCAATGATGATTGTTTTTTTCGACATCCGAGGGATTGTTTATGTGGGTTGGATGCCTGAAAGTTAGACCATTAACCAGGTCTACTACAAGGAGGTTTGACAAACCTTCCTGAATCAGGTAAGACGAAGAAGAAGAAGAGGAAGACCTGAAATGTGGAAGAAAGTCTCATGGGTTCTTCACCAAGACAACACACCAGCACACAACGCCCTGTCTGTCAAGACGTTTTTGATGAAGCACAAGATCACCATATTGGAACATCCACCATACTCACATGACCTAGCCCAATGTGACTTTCTTTTATTTCCAAAGATCAAGTTTGCGTTAAAAGGAACCAGGTTCGAGTCCGTAGATGCAGTGATGGCAAAAGTGACGGAGCTCATGAATAAGCTATCAGAAGATGACCTGCAGCATTGTTTCCAACAGTGGAAGATTCGGATGGAGCGATGTAGGGATTGGGGAGGGGAGTACATTGAGGGTGACAACATTTCTATTGTGTAATTTTTTGAATAAAAAATGTTTTAACATCAGTCCAGTTATTTTATAGCCACATCACGTATATATTCATGATTTGAATTTTTATACCATTCTTTAGCCATTTTTGGCACTAATGTACTCTTTTGTACTGCCTTTTTATGATATTTGTGAGGGTAAGTAAGAAAGTAGTTTCCTTATTTTATTCCTTTGAAAAAATTATAGCAAGCTTTTACTTTGTCGTACTTGGTACATTGTCCTGCTACTAGACAGCAGGTGTCTTCACCAATGCAGGAAATGGCAGCACTAGTGTAGTGTCAGTTGGAAAATGTGACCCTGCTGAACAATTGGACAAGGGAAGAGGTGTGCTCTGTTATCTGATATACACATGGGCACAAAACATGGGACCTGCATCTATAGATACTCTGGCTGTGTATGGTGCTGTGACTTTAGAAATTGTCAGGTGAGTGTCTTGGAGGAGGACAGAAGTGGCCATCCATCAAGATCAAACATGTTCATGACTCATACTGACGAAATGGTGCAGGCAGACACACGTATTGCTGAAGAAGTTACTGTTGGTGTTCATCATCACATAGCATCGTGTGGGATGTTGTGAACATCTTGGCTGTGAAAGTGTGCAGCAAGTGGGTGCTGATATTACTGTTTGGCCAACATTAGCTCAACAGCTTTACAAAGCTGAAGGCAATTACTTCTGTGTTGCCTATTGCTGTTGACCACTACAGTCCAGAGATGATGGAAACCATGGTGTGGAAGCATTCCACTTCGCCTGGAAAGCAGTTCAAGACGACTGTGAGCATTGGGAAGGTGGTAGCCGTGAGTTTTTAGGACACTGACAGGATCAATCCCATTGATTGCACACCCTGTGGTGCGACTGTGACTGTGCAGTTGCTGATCAGATGACATTACAGAGCCTTAAGGAAGCAATTCATTGTCGGATGCTTTGCCTGCCTGTACTGCTGCTGTATGATAATGGTAGGCTGTATAGTGTTCAAGCCGCCACTGTTCTGCTGAACACCTGGCATTGGGAATGTGTTCCCCACCCACCATACAGCACCCATTTCGTTCCCACAGACTTTCGCTTGTGGAAAATTGGGGAAAACATCTCCAAGGTAGGCAGTTTACATCTGATATTGCCAACAGAGATGAGGTCCAGAAGTGGCTTTGAGAGCAGGATGTCTCCGTATACTGCCAGTGCCTGAAAACTCTCATCATGCACTATGACAAACACCTGAAGAAGTTTAGTGGCTTTTTGGAAGAATTAAGGACTTATGTCATAACATAACCATGTGCTTTACTTGTCTCCACTTTTCTCCATTCATTTAAAAATAGTTTGGAGACTTAGTTTGTGACTTTTCCTGGAAAAACATGTGCTCACCCAGGTAATATTCTGACACTGATAAAGGTATTGGTCGTAGCCGGCTGATATGATTTGGTGCATGCACCACTGTAGCATTCCTACCCTGCATCCTTTCATATTGGCTTCTGTCCCTGTGTTTTGTTTGTCTCATGGTATATAGCTTGTGCTGAATGCAGTGGCATCATTAGGAATGTGTCACATGGTTCCTCATTTTCGTCATCTTTGTAGAAGACCTGCTTTTCTGGTACATAATCCAGTTTCATATTGAGGATCCCCTGTAAGAGTAGACCCTAAATGTCATTCTACTTTATGTCCCAAATGCTGTATTGTAAAATACTGGAGACATCTTAAGTACCAGTAATGACTGAGGAGTAGGATCTTTGTGTTACTACAGGCCAGCATGGCCCAGATTATCCAGTTATCCAAGTTTATGAATCTGGTTTGTAGAAATCAGCCCCATATAGAGGACTACACAAATATGAAAGGAGAGTGCATACATACACTTCTCTTCATTAACCTTTTGACGCCTAATGTCAACTATAGTGGTCGTATCGCACCGCTAACCTCTAAAGTTGCATTTTATATATTTATTCAACAAATATAGGTACTGAATATTTTAAACATGGTATATACT
>Ga0123352_10001908_pt1 | contig 28416 bp, 16 predicted proteins | sample TergutLab28metaG_FD_89700 | JGI IMG/M metagenome (GOLD analysis project Ga0123352, IMG submission 89700) | Labiotermes labralis P1 segment gut microbial communities from Petit-Saut dam, French Guiana - Lab288 P1 | ecosystem: Host-associated > Arthropoda: Insects > Digestive system > Gut ... | reverse complement strand
TATTTGCTTTTCGTGATTGAGAAAATTCAAGAAAAATTGGTTAGGGTTATCTGAACGGAATCAAATGCAAAATGAAGAACTCGTCAGAGTTACAGCAGGACAGGGATAGAGTAACCCCTCGCTGTCAAAGGTTTAAATATGCATATGGACAGAGGGATAAAACTTATACTGTACTATACTATACTATACTATACTATACTATACTATACTATACTATACTATACCATACCATACCATACCATACTATACTATACTATACTATACTGTACTACAATACACTACACTATACTTTATTATGCTATACTATACTATAATACACTATACTATACTATACCATACTATACTATAGTATAATATACTATACTATACTATAGTACACTACACTATACTATACCATACCATACCATACCATACCATACCATACCATAACACACCATACCATACCATACTATACTATACTATACTATACTGTACTATACTCCATGGAGCAGAGTCATTCTTGAGAAGCTAACCTTTTCTCAGCTAATCAAGAAATTCCCCGAATTTTGTAGAAACCAAAATTTCATTACTGCTTTTACAAGCCCCCGGCACCTGTCCCTATCTTGGGCCAGATTAATCCAGTCCGTGCTCCCGTATCCCACTTCCTGAAGAACCATCTTAATTTTATCCTACCATCTAAGCCTGGCTCTTCCAAGTGGTCTTTTTCCCTCACGTTTCCTCACCAAAACCCTGTATGCATCTCTCTTCTCCCCCATACGTGCTATATGCCCGCCCATCTCATCCTTCTCGAATTAATCAACCGAATATATTCGGTGAGGAGTAGAGATCATTAAGTTCCTCATTATGTCGTTTTCTCCAGTCCCCTTTTATCTCGTCCCTCTTAGGCCCAAATATTCTCCTCCGCACCCTCAGGCTACGTTCCTCCCTCAGCGCAGGTGACCAAGTTTTATACCCATACAAAGCAACAGGAACAATTATAGTTCTGTGTATCTTAATCTTCATATTTTCTGATAGCAAAGTAGAAGACAAAACATTCTGCACCGAATGATAGCAAGTATTCCTTGACTTCAATCAGCTCTTAATTTCTTCCTGAATAGAATTTTGATTCTTTAGGTTTTCCCAAATATTTGAATTGTTCCACCCTTTCAAAGGAGCTAACAGTCTTTATGTTGTGAATTCATGCTGCATTCTGATTTCGAGACATGACCATGTACTTAATTGTATCAGCATTTACGTCTAGTCCAATTTCCTTACTAGCAACTACTAAGGCTTCTGTGCTTTTTTATAGATTGTATGCTTTCGCCCAATATATTATCATCATCAGCATAAACCAAAAGCTGATGTGTACCATTTAATTTCAAGCCATCTTGGTGTACCTGAACCCCCCTAATGGCATACACCTAAACAAAGTGGAAAAGAAATGGCGATAAGGCATTTCCTGTCTTCAAATTATTCTTAATAGAAAAGGCATAACACAAATGTTTGTCTACCCGGACTGTGGTATAGGTTCTACTCAGACATATTTTTATTAGCCTTGCCAGTTTCGTTGCGATACCATATTCAATGAGAATGTTATACAAGACATCCCGGAGTGATAGACACGGCTTACAAAGTAGTCCTTCGTTTAATGCAGCAGATGGAACGTAAATTCAAATTAAGCTGACTCCTGTGAAATTTCAGTTCTCATTTCGGGACCTTGTTGTGAACTGAACTCGAATGTGGCTAACACGGCTTAAGAATTCTGGAAAATGAATTGCAGGATACAGCCTCAGACATGAAGAGAAATAGAGATAAGCTAGCGTAAACAAACCTTAGTTTAATCTCCATGTGCAAGCAGTTATCTCTACACTTGCAGAACATCAGCAGCGCTGGGATCGGTCTGACGAGCAGTAAGAAGTGCTTTTTTAAAAGGCCGCGGATTCCCAGGGGCTACAAAAGAACGAGTTAGTTGAAAAACAATCTTGGTTACTCATTAACTTCAAAAAAAGTTTGAAGCCCGGTACTAGACATCAATTTGTTTAAATAAATAGTCCTTTCAGAATACTTTGATTTTATCGACAGTTTTTTTTCAGCACACACAAATATATGATCCTGCGGAATGGCTTACCATGACATAACTCAAGTGTGTTTGCTCTGCGACAGTGGAACATTATAATTTAACTTTTATAGCTTATATGTGGATAGTGAAGTATAAGGTTACAATTCGTCATTTTATCTCCAAGTCGCAAGGAAATTTATAGCTACTTACGGTTAGAAAATGTATGTGCCAATGATGGCCGAAAACAGTCTGTCTCCATAGAACAGTCGAGAGTTGCTTGTGGTTCGGTCGGTTTACAGATTCGACTTGTCCAATAAAAAGTTATCTTCGGATATTAGCAGTATTTATTTTGTCAAGCTGTATTTCTAGATTAGTTCAATTGTTTAAGGCTTGCATATTTTTTGAAACCGCTATTTTATGATATCCCTCAACTGTTACAGTATACAGCAATTAATGGATTCATGGGTTACATGAGAAAAGTATAGTTAGATATGCAAAATGTTAATTTGTCTTCGGGAGATTAAACGGGCTAAGTGCTAAGTGTGTAAGAGTAGTTGAACTGCGCTCGTGGGTGGTTTGGTGGGGGAAACATGGTCAGCTTTTGTACAGGATGGTAGGTGTCTTATAGCGTGTCCTGTAGACGCCCCACTGAATTGTTAGCGAATGAGTCACTCGGAAGGACAGTATGTCTACCTTCTAGGTCCATTTCTTTCGCCTAATGTAAAATAAGGAAACAAAAAGTCAACACGTTGCGTTTTAAATCAAGAGCTTATTCTGAAATTTATTATGTCTGTATCCTAGAAACGTAGGCTGCGGAGCGGTGTGTAGGTGAGATGTAAGGTTCACATCGCTGTGATCACCAGCCTGTTAGAATGTCTCCAGTATCGACTTGGATTGCTCTCCGCTCTCCTAACATTACGTGATGGCCATTGATAAGCGCAGATGATGAAGGAACCTTCAAAAATGTATTTATCTCAGTATTTAACCAACTTGATGTACAAAATTTGTTTCACAATAAGTTATATTTCATGCCTCTACATGTTTCGAGTACATGTGATCATCATGAGGTCAAAATTGCATTACACAGCCTCTGGTATCATCACACCTATAGGTGTGATGATACCAGAAGCTGTGTAATACAATTTTGACCTCCTGATGATGAGCACATGTGCTCGAAACATGTAGAGGCATGAAATAAAACTTATTGTGAAGCAAATTTTGTGCATCAAGTTGGATGAATACTGAAATAAATATACTGAGATGCACGGTCAGCAAAACGTCAAAATTAAAAAATTTGGTTAATATTTGAAATCATCAGCTGTCGTGGTTTATCTTATCCCAAAATAATTTAGTTTATATTAGAGAAACGCAATAAAAAGCCGTATGAAATATAAAACAAGTGTCATTAAACGTATTGCACATATTCCAGCCTAAAACACTTGAAACAAATCTGGACCTAGAGGGAGAAGAAGGCATTTCAAACATCACAATATGATAATTTACTCCTTTTGTAATACAAGTGAAGAAATGTCACCTTCATATCTGTTATATTTGCAAGTTCACTCTAAGTCGATTAAATGTAATGCCGAATGCAAATACGCAAGAAAAAGTATTGTGTACTGGAAATCTGCTTTCATACACTCGGGATACCGCCAATTTTATTTTCATTTGTTCTGCTAACGCAGACTGAGAAACGAACTTGTAAATATTTTTGTCTCAATGGTAACTCTTTCGCGTGGCATAAAATACTGCTAGAAACGAGGTTCTGATGGCAGAGTTATGATATGCAATTATGCCTTTGGTGGCGGAGTTAAAAGGTACAATTGTCATTGTTAATTGCCTCATGTATGCCTTGGGGAATTTGGGAGACACAAGCCACTGGACACAATCCTGAACCATCGCGTCCATACCCCAAAAGCTGTTGCTGTTCTGGTCATTGTGGTGAACAGGGAGGTTTTTGTTTATGTCGAGGATCCAACTCAGTCGAGTAACGTGAAGCTATTAACTTAACTGACTGATCTATCCTCAATATTACCTGTTGTTATAGGCTAGTATAAAGTCCAGTCTTTAACATCTTTCGTTCAGTGTTTTACGCTGAGTGAATGGGGTGGTCATCTTATACTTTCTTTTGCTGATCTGAGACCAGCTAAGCTTCTATCGGTAATCCAGCCATGTTTCTTCAGAAGAAATGTGAACGACTTACCAATGAAGTGAATAGTGGAGACAGACTAAAAAAACGAAAAAGATCTTGACGCAGGAAAATGGGAAATTGAATACAAAGAAGTTAGATAAGTTAGATGGAGAGAGAAAAGGGACAATGGATCTATAAAAGGAGAGGAAAGAGAGCCAGGAATGCAAGAACAGGACCAAAGTGACAGTATGTGAATAGTCTTGTCTCTTCTCTCTTGCTTTTGCAGCACACACCAGAAGTGTTCTAGTATCCCGTTTCATGCTCCGAAGTTGCCTATCATGTTACATTTATAGACTTTCACACTGGTCTGGTGTAAAAGAGCTTGTGATAGAAAAAGATTTTTTTTCCTCGCAACAACGGGTAAAATTTCCATTGCAGCCCTGTTGTAGCGTACAGGAAAGAATAGCATCTCCATGTAAAACACAACTTTTTTCAACCCTTTTAAAGCTCAGTCGTCATTACCTGTACTACTAACTTAAAGCTAAAATCCGTCAACTTCGCTCACAGAGTATATTGATGGATTTGTTATGAGTTTTAGGATAAACAGTAAACCTTCAGTTCAACAATTTTAACAGACAGAGCTTTGTGATGAAGATGCAGCACGAAGCACGAGATGAATTTGAAACACTATTTAGCTTGATGTCGTGTTAATTGAACGTACAGTACAAATGGCAATCCAGTAACATTAAGTGGACTTTTGAACTCGACGAAGTACGTTGAATATGCTCTTTGGTATGGGGTTGCGATGTGCTCGTAATTTGGAGAATTCATGTGTGTGTGTGTGTCAGGGTCTATGTTATATTTATAGGGCCTTTAAATTAGGCACTTTATGGCGCTTGAAGGCAATAGTTGAATATTTGTGCGAATGACAGCAACCCGAGATTAAAGCAGATTTTGTAGAAACACAAAGAACCATTTTGTCATAGCATTTTCTTTCTGTTGTTAGCAAATTTAATTTTATCCAAACCTTCGTGGTGTCTTGCCCCTTGTCACAGTTTGACATCATCTTTCCACATATTTATAGGCCTTCTAATTTTTATAATCTTTCTAGACGTTTCTATGACAATTTTTTAACCGAAGTGTAATTTATTCTGTATGCGCGCCGTGTTAACGCATAATCTCCTTCTTCTTGATTTAATCACTATATAGAACTGACATACAAAGTATGAATATTGAAATTAAAAACACTATGGTATTTAAGTACTTAGCATCTATTTTTAAAAAACTCGGGAAGATGCAAAAAAATGTTCAATGGAATTAAAAAAGTCAGGAAAGCAACAAGAATATTTAGTAGCCTACACTGGAGTAAGCATATTTCATTAAATACAAAGAAATAGATATTTTAGACTGCAATGTAAAGCATTTGAAGCTACAGTTGTGAAGTTTGCATAGTGGATTAAAGATTAAAGAAAAATCTGTTAAGTACAGAAATGGAGTTTTGGATAAAAGCTACATTAGCATCAAAATATTAAATGTAATCAAGTACTTAGAGAAAAAAACTGGAGTAACATAAACAGTTCTGTGAAGAACTGTTTATGTTACTCTGCGTGTTAAAATATAACGGGCATGTGTGTTGCTTGGGAGGTAACAGTTTGCCAAAATGACTTTGGAAAGGTAGTGGGAAAAGTGGCGAAACAGAAAAATTCAACACATGAAGACTCAATAAACTGACAAAAAAGCATGTGCAGCCACAATACCGATAACTTCAAGTAACGTTATGTAACCGAAGTCAAAATTGTAACTTTAGCGAAGCACAGGCTGAGAGCTCCCTGATGATGGTTTATGTAAACCGAAACATGTTGGAGCAACTATTATAATTTTAAATTATTTTAAATGTTTAACAATTTTATAATAATTTGTGTGCATTAGTTGGACAAAAAAAAAGACTTAATACTATGAACATGCACGGTGAAACTATGAAGATTATGGACATTACCTTAAACTTCTACTGTTTTAAGAACAGGCGTGGTGTCACATCCCGAAGACGACAAAATTCTTTCACTTTATTCATATTCCATTTTTTGGTAATATTATCTTTTCTTTCCATTTGTATATTACTCTCGCTATTCCCATATCTACTCATTCCTTTCTTTCTTCTTGCTGCGTTATCTGTTACACGGTACGTACGAACAGTCCACTCTGTGAGATATCAGTTGCCAACATGCAAATTATTGCCATATCAGTTTCATGTATCAACGCGGAACACGATTTCCAATCAACGCCTAACGTTTATGCAACCAAACGTACCGTGCTGTCTAGTGGTTGTTTAAGCGCAGAGCAGGCGACATTGTTGTCCACGTAACCAGGTCCAGGATTATCCCATGGTGCGTTACGTGAGTTGTGCACCTGGACAGTACTGCCAGCAAGATACATTTTCTGAACTCAAAACCCAAATAGCTGAAGACAATCCAAAACGTTCATTTTCTGTCTTTGTCATTCCTTCTTTCTGAAATTCACTTGTAGGTTATTTCAGTCATTCATTAAATATTTTGCTTTCGGTCCTTTGATCATATGTCTTCTTCGCTGTGTTTTGTCATTACGTTCTTCCCCTGTACGTCACCTGCTCTTTTTGCCCACGTTCGTCGGTCGGAAATCAGTACAAGAGACGTCAGGCATAGAAACTACTGAAGCGTTCCTTTCGGGGTAAGAATACATGGAGTATTTTGAAAGGCGCATGCATTCAGTGACTGGCTACTGTAGCTGCTACTGGCTATGGGAGTACAGGGCTTTAAAACGAGATACATTTTACCGTGGTTCTTGAGTATGCAAAATATTACTCTATTCCTTAGCTCTAAACACGGTATAAATATGTATGCTTATTTACAGCTGCAGCATATACTCATACACTTTATTCAGGCCGTGCACAGTGCAATGTAATGTATTATTTAGAGGGTACGGCAAGTCAGCGGATTTCATTTTGTTTCAGTGAACAGTGAACACGATCTTCATCTACAATCAAATAACATTTTTAAGTTTGGAGTTCTAAAATTTATATTTTTTAACACTTTCCGTATCCATGCATTAAATGATTTATTTTACAAAATGAGACTAACAAATACACATGCACGCATGTGAATTGTATTTATCACATCTTATTTATTGCCGACGTGTTTTCTACGGCTGTCGCGGTCATCATGAGGGCAATTGACAAGATAACAAGGAGGGCACATACATACATACATACGTAGAACACACAGGGTGCACAGTAACTATATAAACAATACACCCAATTTTTTTAAAGAATTTGAATTTTATCTGGTTTTAATAACTAATAAGCTGACGTTCAATGACTATGTAGGAAGTTTCAGACAAGCTTTGTTGTTCATTTAACCACTTTAACGGTCTGTTAGGACACCATGTAATCTCGCAAATTACCCTGATGATGACTGCGACAACGGTCGAAACATGTGTGTAATGAACAACATGGGATAAACGCATTTCACGTGCGTGCATTTGTGTGTCTCACTGTGTCAACAGAAACTAAGTTTATTCATTTCTCCTTACAAGTAAAACCTACCTTTACAAATATCCAACATAACCATGCACTCTTTCCGGTTTTGAAGTTTATATTTTGAAACCATGTCGTAAGTGTAAATTCATTGGCTTTTTAAGGATGATAAACATGAATTAATGTAGTCTTGAAATGTTTAAGCATACGGCATTTAGATTATAATAACGTACATTTAAAGGTCAAAGCCACATTCCAGAGAAGGTAGGAATTCTTGCATAAGGTTAGTGTCTATTTACGTACAAACTTGTACGATATCTTATCCCAGAATGTTAAATAAATGCAGCTTGTGAAACTAAACGCCAGATAGTCTGTTTTAATAACATTTTTACAGATGAGAAAAAGAAATATTTCTAGTGGTATTAAAATGCGTTTCTATCGAGAGATGAATGTATCTTGCCTTTCATTCTTCATGCTTACGGCTTTGTAATTCCATCTTAAGCTCTGCCATGTTTTATGTGGCTAGTCGCCGACCTCTCACCGTAGAGGTCCTGGCTCGATTTGAGTTTAGTCCTTGTGGGATGTATGTTCGAAAAAGTAACATTTGTAGAGGTTTATCTCCGTGCATGTCAGTCTCCCACTGTTAACACCCCACCAGTGCAGCACATACACTTTCTTCATTAACTTTCTCATTGATTCACTCGCTCCCTCACTCATTCACTCACTCAATCATTCGTTCGTTCATTCTTTACCGAAGCTATTCAATTTTAATAACTGTCAACGTCCTTAAACCCACCTAAATATCCTGTCTCTGTTTCAACCTCCTGTCCCCCTTCACCCTATATATACTTGGAAATCCGCGCAGTCTTTCTTGTTATTGCTGTTCTTGTCGCCTTGTTTTTCGTGTTATCTTCATTTGTTACTACATTCCATTCAAATGCGTCCTGTATCCAATTTGACGTTTAATGATACATTAACCCTGTTTGGTGTCAAGGTGATTCACGTTTACTCACTGAAGATAAATATTTATTGTGCTTTGAGTATTTTACAAGGCATGTGAAAAATCTGAACTTCTAAAATTAACGCTTTGACATAAGAATTGCTTCTGCATTGAAACACAGTTTCTCAGTAGAGAGATGTCTCCACTAAAAAGACAAATCTTTTGATAAAAATAGTCGCTGCTTGCAGTGCTCAGACAATTACGAATTATGATAAATGTACACAGATTTTTATTTTTAGAACAGGTGGTAGGTTTTGTGACCGCTGTGCTTTAAAGAGTTGGTATTCGACCGTAAGAGTCGTGCTATGGAGGATAAGCAGCACTGGGCCTTCAGGATTGGATTTTCTAGTCTGAAAAGTTCAATGAAACATCCCCAGCCGTCTGCAAATAACTGCGCGAACCAGAATTCTTTTAATGAAGCTAATAGTTGCTGAGATTGTAAAAAACCCTCCTTTATTTATAGAAGCTGAAATTTTTTACTGTTTTCACAAGATTCCGTCACTGATCCTCATACGTAGTCAGATTAATCCAGTCTACGCCCTAACATCCTAGTCATTTAGGATTCTTTTCACAATTGTCCTTGCTTCTGGTACTAGTTGTCACGAGCGACATTTTTCTCAACGTTTAAAAAAATGTGCTGTCCGTTTGTGTTCCGTATTAGACCTGCCGCACTTCTCGTTCATAAAATCCTCCAGAATTTATATTCGACATAATATTTAGTAAAAAAGTATTAATTGCCGGTCTACTGATTATGGAATTTTGTGCAGCCGGCTGTATTTCCTCCCTCTTAGTTCCAATAATTTTCAGTATTGCATTCTAAATACTTCATAATAATATTTATAATAAATTATTTATTATGGCAACTCTTTGTGCTGTAAGTTTAGTTACAGAGAAAGAATGAGAACAAGAACACTTTGCTTACACAAAAGACAACATTGCAATGATTATGATAACACGTCATGAGATCTAGTTGAAACGCTAGAGAAGTCTGACTTGTTCTTTGTTACGGTCTGCTTGACACCCGGCTGCTGCAGTCAGGAAGCCAAAACTACGCTGCCTGTTGTGGCAAAACAAATGTAATTACGAGCCAGTCCGTGTTTCTGGAGAACGACGGAATAGCTGTGCACCAAGTGAGCAGCTGTTCTGCAGTGTTTGCACGGTGCTGACTGCTTTTTGCTGGATTACAATTTACCTAAGAGGATTGATGTCGTTATGCGTACTTGAATACCGAGTTTACGGTCAACTCAGCTGCACTGCTTATTCACGGCTGTTAATTCAGTAGACAATTGAAAACCAGGGATTTGAAAATAAAGGAAACAAAAACTGCCTGGAATATTACAAATGACGCTGCTTAGAGTGATAGCTCTCTCAATAAACCGACTAAACTATATAGACAGGCTCTGTTAGGTTACCATTCTTCTGTGTTGGATTTGAGGTTTTCGAGGTTGTGAAGATTTATATTGTGGTCGAAACGTCCTACCTACCCACCATGCTGCAACACAACGTTATTACCTAAATGATCACTATAAGACTTCCTTTGATACTGCGTAGTTTTTACTTAGTGCATTGCTTACGTTTAGTTATTTATTTAATGACGCTTTAAGCTTGTCGTGTTATGTAGCGTCAAATGGTAGGACAACTGGAAAAAGTAAAGGTAAATATGGCCGCCTGCACGCTGAAGGAAAATGCAGTAGGCGGAAGTGAATGGTCAGGTTCACGTTTCGGCCGCTTTACACCTGGGAAGGTCACCACGGCACGCGCTAAATTGGAGGCTGTTTGAGCTTCAGAACCGGTCTGAATATTTTGGAGGGCGGAGATATTTATTGTCGCTGCTGGCAAACGAACCCTGAATCTCCGAACGCACAGTCTAGTCATTATACTGACTATGCTAACGCGGGTTGTGGAAAATTGATGAAGGATGTTGGAAAGGAACTGCCAGGAAGCTGTCGTGAACCAACGAAATTAGCATCCCTGATATTTCCCGGAAGAACAATGACAAACCACAGAAAGTCTGATTCCAGAGCACCGATTTCGTGGTCGAGATACGGTTATTTTTCCCCCATCTGTCAGTGGCGTAACCTCTACACCAGGTGGCTGCGTAACCCCAATTTGTTCTGGACTTCCATATCTTTAAAGCTTATCTAAAATATAATAGAACAAGTGTGCAATGAGACATTGAATAAAGAAAATCCTGATTTCATCAGAACATTTTCTGCTCTCGCGTAACTAGCTAAAAAACATTGACATGTTTTTAGAAAATGGGAGCCGTGTAACGCAGAATCAAATAGAAACGATAATTATTTATTGGGTAATCATATACTTTAATATTTCTTACGATTGGTTTATAACTTTCTTCGTACTGTTTTTTGAAATTGTAATTTGGCGCAATTTCCTTTAACACATTTTGATTATTAAGTCTCATAAATGTCAACACATCTCTAGAACGTTTAGCCGTATTGATGAATTACATTGGCAGCTAATGAAGAAGGAAATAATAATAAAAACGTACACAGCATATACATGCATAGGCATAGTTTGTTTGCTGAAATCAAGAGAGTTTAGAATAAGAAAAGCAATATAAGAAAGAGTGCCATGTATATATGTTTGTCATAAAATGCCCTTGGATTTGCCGTGGTTACCGGATTACCACAGCACTCTGATCGATAGAATTAATACTTGCTTCGTTTTCATGGTTACCGGATTACCACAGCACTCTGATCGATAGAAATAATACTTGCTTCGTTTTCATGGTTACCGGATTACCACAGCACTCTGATCGATAGAATTAATACTTGCTTCGTTTTCATGGTTACCGGATTACCACAGCACTCTGATCGATAGAATTAATACTTGCTTCGTTTTCATGGTTACCGGATTTTCATGATTAGGGTAGAGTTTGATTAGTGAGTGACGTCAGTTTTTTAATGTATCTTGTAAAAATTTGAAAGAAATGTTGGGTACAATTCCGTATTAAATTTTTCAGTGGAGAATTTCGACTGAGAAGTGATGAGACACTGGCGGTGAAGCTTAGTGAGTCTCAGAGTCAAGAACGTGTTTAATTGAATTTCTGTTTTTTTAATCTTTGCACCGTGCATTTTGAAATCTACGTAGTTCACTCACCAACAAATGCACTATGTGGCAGCATGTCGTAGAGCGGCATGCCGCTCTACGACATGCTGCCACATCACCTAACATATAGAATGACATAATTTTACCGAGTGCTTTAACATAAATGTAACTCTAGTTAGCTAAAGATAAAGCCCCCTGATGATGGTCATTAAAGACCGAAACATGTAGGAGCGATATTATTGTGTTTTTAATGTAAATTTAAAACTTTTAACCAAGTTAATAAATAGCCCATTTGTTGGTGAGTGAACTATATATCAATATCAGGTGATTGAACATTTAAGAAAAATGGCCCTCTAAAAGTTATTGAAATATTAAAATATGATTTATTCCATTAGGCATTTTATTATATAGTGCACATTATTATTATTTGCATATAGAATATTGATGTACAGTATGTATTGCCCTTCTTTAATTCCATCGCGTATAACCGTGAAAACCAGTTTGTCAGTCTCTTTATTCCATAAATTGCTAGGCAATAAGACATCTCATTTCACTGTTTCCGAATTAGTTTTCGCAGTTGTATGAGAGTCAAATTTACTTTGCACTTACACGAGGAGTGAATCACGAAAATATTAAGCGTTATTGAGGGAAAAAATTATAAAGTGACTGAGCGTTGACAAAAAATGTTGCAATACAACAGTTACTAACAGCGAAGTTTGAATGTGTTTTTATTTCTTCATGCGTATGAATATCTGACTTTAAAACTGAAGGGTTTTAGCTACTTTTAGAAGGAAGTATTATTTAAGTTAAATTATTGCCACGACTTCGCAAATGAGCATGAATGAAGAAAGGCTTGATGAAGGATGATGTGGGTTGGCCCATGAATATCAAGTACGACGGGGCCACTTAGAGTTGATTACAAAAGTGAGCGTTGGATTCTACAAGTCTACCATCAGACGACTTTTGCGGTACAAATTTTAAACTTTATAATTACTACAAAGTTACTTTTCTAACTACTGCCCGATAAATGGGAGCTTCATTGTCATGACTTTTACAAGAGACGCGAGAAGTAAGAAAAATATAAACCCATAGGAGGCACACACAACAAAGAAAGTCTCTTTTATACCCGCTGGGAAACCTCTTCTTTCATAAACAACCTCTGATTGCAAACATTTGTATAAGGCCTCTCTAGAGCTGTGGCATTTCTCTTGAATTTACAACCAGAAGGTAAAATACTCAAATGTGAAACCGAACAGTTGAAATTCAGATAAATCTGACATCCTTTTGTGTGTGTGTTTGCGTATTGTGGAAGGGGGGGGGCACAATATCTCTCAGAAATTCTCTAGCTTTCTTACAACCTTTGAAGTTATGTTTTGAAAACGCGAATTGGAGGGAAAACGCTCTTTCTCCTACTTGAGTCCTTATATTAAAAAATTAGCCAGTGAACTGTGTGTGCTTACAGTAGAATGTCTGTAGATGGAAGAAATCAGACATGGAAAAAACAAGATAAAATAAATTCTACTTATTAACTCCTAAAGAACAGTGGTAATTATCTGTACCACATTCTTTGAGGTGAAAGCAGTTCTAATGTTTTTCCATAGAAAGCAGTTAATTGTTTCAAGTGGTTCTCCGAACACAGCGATTATTGTCTTAAACAGAATTAGAAGTTTAATTCTTGTAATGGAGACGCAATATGTTTTCTCTAAGTTAATAAATGAATATTTAGATATTATTAACATAGGCTTCCACTCTGGCTCTGGTGGTCACACAAACTCCTGCGCAAACGGTAATGACGCCTAATTTTCCGAGTTTAAAATGGCCAAAACCAGAAAGTGACAACTGACTTCCTTCCACATAACACCAAGGTTAAAACGAATGAGGAAGTACCTACAAACCCTGTACGCTGTCACGGCGAAATGCTTAAGACCCGGGAGAACTTTGTAAGTTTCAGATCTATAAGAAGCAAATGGCTGCATCAATGTACTACATTGCCATTACGTAGTGTTTATTGGCTTTTCCAAAGTGAGTTCCCCAGAGAAGGTGAACTAGTACTGGCCTCTTTCAATTTCCAGTACTTTCTCGTTCCTTGAATGTAATCCAGTAGCTGATTTCGTCTTCTCCCTCGTCTTCCCGTCCATTCTACCTTTCCTTCTATTATCAGAAATCCAACATATGATAATAGCAAGGACGTTCTAGCAGTAGCCCTGCCGACTTAGGGCGATAAATTATTCTATCTTGGCCGGGACGTCGACTACCCTGACTTTTCGTCGCTTCTGTCAGTCCTTCCAGACATGTGCAGGTATAATATCTGAGTTATATCACGGCCATTAATTCCATATCCTATCCATTTCTTCACGTGTACTTTTTACTCTACAATTCGATACTGTATAAACTGAGTTATGGGCAGTGTCAGTCAGTAAACTCTAAATACCATTAGTGGACTGTACAGTTAATGTTTAGCACGAAGGTAATTTTGGAAGACCACTAAAGCTTGGTAAGTGATAGGTAAGGTGGCCGGATAGGTGACATGATTATGAAGAAGTTGGCTATCAAAATTTTCTGGACAGCAGTCTTTATGGTGTCAGTTTTTAGTCTAAAATAACGAGCATTGTCCTTAATTTATCCTTCCTCTAATCTTATTGGGGACAATTCTAGGTTATGTCGTACATGAGGAAGATATGTATTGCCACACCCTGAACAGTGTTCACGACCGAATGTAGCAAACTTGATCGAAACCGAAGCAGATGGCTAAGCGTTTTCTAAACCGCTGTTCGGTTCTCTCGCAGTTGTCTTTTTTTTGAACCGCCACTGTGCGCCGGTGATATATAGAGCCACTTAGCGCGGCACAGACACCTCTGATTGATGGGCATTTGCGTGCATCCTAAGCGATACGTAACCAGCAGTACGCACGTGTTAGAAAAGTTACCTAACTGTCAGGCTCTTTCAGTAATATTTCACCTGCAAGAGAGAAGCTGCGAACATTTTGAACGGTTATGATAAAGCATTGCACCTCGGCCGAGGTGCCAACATTCGGACAGACTGAATTTTAGTCTGACATCTCTGTTATTGGGGTTGCATTAACGCCTGTCAGGACTTGATATATCAAAAATTCACTAAGTTATATACTTTGTTTATTTTACATTCTAAAACCAGTATCAGAAAGTATGCTTGCCCAGCCGTGAAGATCTGCAAGCACATACATTCTTGCGTTTTATTTTGAATGTTGTTTATTACGAAATGCTTATTTAGAACCTCACATAAATCCAAACACAAGAAACTGTCTTAAGAAAAGATATTCCCCCTGTCTTGTTTTAAAAATCACACGCAAGCTAAGAACTGGAAAGCTGCGCATAAATTCAAGGAATCAAATCTGATGTTAGGCCTAAGTTCATCAGAAGGTGGACAGCTAGATTAACGAAGTAGGTTGGTTGCATTAGTTATTATAGGCAGGTATATTTTGATGAAATTCGTTATCAAGCAGAGAGAAGGTTCGCGGGATTTAGATATATTGGCAAAAACACATATTTACGATCAAGTAAAGTTGTTCCTCTGCATACGACGTCGTTACTTGTGGAAACGGATGTATAGCTTCATTTATTTATAGTCTTGGTGCTTGTTTGAAGAAACTGGTCAGAATGGCGTCCCGGCCTCTTATACCTGGGAAAAAATCCTGCCGTACTAGCAGAATTAGTGGGCCCCAGAGACTGTTTGGAATCCTCAGTGTAGAGAAAAATCGCTAGCCTCCGTCAGCGGTAAAACCCGATTATTCGGTCCTCCAGTCTGTAGCCTAGCCAGTTCAGCGACTGCGCTCTCTCCGTTGCTAGAATTCCGAGTAATATTCGAATTTTCCGTTAAATATATTTCCGTGTTTGCTAAATGTTCTGTGTGAATAAAAACGTTTTCAGTTAATTTAGCTTCCAGCAGTGAAGACCCAATTAGCGATCGGCCTAATCTGCTGGTTGGTTGGTCCTGCCGGGCAGCTGCGTGGGTGGTAATGGAAAGATATGCAGCGCTGATCAAATAATAGCTGGCAATAAAAAAGGAAATCCTGCAAGTAAAAGAAAAATCTATCCAACTGCTTATTTATACGCCACAAATTCCACGTAGACAGACATGGAATTAAACTCGGGCTTCGTATTTGATGTCAACCGCAATTTTAAGTTACGAAGCAATTTGTGGACTGGCTTTTTAACTACATGCTTTCAGTTGCCAACCTCTTGCAGCATACCGTATGTTAGCCACACAAAATCCTGTGTGATTGCAGATTTGTGTAAATGTGTGGGTGTAATGCATGTAATGTTGGCTATGTGTTTAATGCACACAATATAGGAGTATGTATGTATGTATGTATGTATGTATATAACGTATGTAATGTATGCATGTATGTATGTATGTAATGTATGTATGTATGTATGTATGTATGTATGTATGTATGTATGTATGTATGTAATGTATGCATATATGTATGTATGTATGCATGTATGTGTGTGTGTATGTATGTATGTATGTATGCATGTGTGTGTGTGTGTGTATGTATGTATGTATGTAATGTATGGAATGTATGCATGTATGTATGTGTGTATGTATGTGTGTGTACTCATGTACGTATGTATATGTGTATGTAACTCGTGGGTTTTTCTAGTTGTACGTAATATGTGTTATGTGTCTATGTGGGTTGTAACTATGTAGACAGCCGTGCCTACATGAGTGTGTAGGTTTCTAAGCATAAGTTAGGAAGCGTGACTATTAAAACACGATAATGCGCGCGCAGCACTTTCTTACTGTTTTATTTTAAAAGTAAATGCATAGTAGTGACAGCGGCACTTTCGACAATGATGTGCCGTACCACCCTATACTATACGGCACTGTGTCGACTAATGATGTGCCGTACCACCCTATACTATACGACACTGTGTCGACTAATGATGTGCCGTACCACCCTATACTATACGGCACTGTGTCGACTAATGATGTCTTACTAACTTTTTAACTTCCCACAATCACGTTTGTAAAACAAGTTAATTACATTTTGAGAAATATGAGTTCTGGAGTGTTCGCTCCTTTTTCTTCCCTAGGTGTTAAGGTCACAAATACTCGCTAGGAATCTCGGATTATTGAAATGCACAATGTAAGGTTTTCCAGCAATTTGTTAACAACTTTATAACCGATTATCACAAAGATATTATTAGTGGTGTTGTTCGCAGTCGATATCTAGCAAACGTCGATATCTTGCCGTTGTAAAGCGATCATGCTCCTTGCTCGACGCTCAACTCTTTCTTCAATCCCAGGTCCTGCATCACAGAAACTTATAAAAATGGTTTGCTCGACCTCAGCACGTACCTCGCAGAGAACAAAATCTCTACGAATTATGAGGACCAATCGCGGCCACAGATAACGTACATGTTTCTTCATGTAAAGTGTGTTATTTTTTCCCGATTTTAACAAAAATCGGGAAGTACCGACACGTTTTTAGTAAAACAAAAATTCAGACATGACTTTTCACAAATTTCTGCCCAGTGGGAATCACTCTTCCCAAGCAGAAGGAAATCGCGAAGCTTATATTCAACGTTTGCACTTATTTAGCTAACAGTTCTACAATTTTTTTTTATCGAAGTGTTTGTTTACCTCTCAGAGAATAGAGTTTGTCTCAATTACAACAACCTATAAGGCCAGATATTACAAAGTAAGAATGTCTTTGCGTAAATAATTAATTTTCTCTTATCTTAGGCAAAATTTGAATGTGTTACAACATCTATGTAAAAATCTCATTGTAATATTTTACCAAAATCCGGTCAGTTGAAGAAGAGTTTTTCCATTCGGACGGAAGAATAAAAACGTAGACAGGCAGACAGACAGACAGACAGACACATACACACACGCACACGCACGCACACACACACACAGAATCAAAATGAAGCCAATATTCGCTTTTCGCAATTATTTTGTGCAACTTTCTAAAACTAAGCGACAAAGTAACAAAAATGTCATTGTGAAACTCAAGAAGACTGCCACCCTAACCCTGACTTTGTACGTGAGATATTTGAAGAAGACGCCAATTTAGGTAATATTTATGAAAATATTACTTATGTGATGCTTCGGCACCTGGAAGGCTTGTTTGGGCTTTGCGTTGCTTCTGATGGAAAAACGTTGAAAGAAATTCCAGGTAACTGTAATAATTTTATAAATAACAGTAATTTTGGAACCAATTTCGTAGGTTAAATATTAATTTTTATATTGATCTATTCATTCCATATGTCGCTACCTTATATCACATATACTACGTGTCCAATTAGCACAGATAAACCAGCTCACTGCGCTGGGATGATTCACAATGTGACTTAGAGCTTTCTTCCTTCACCATTGTTATTGCTAACAAGTACAAACAATACTATGAAGGAGTCGTGTTTACGCAATAATGTAAAATGAATAATCAAGAAACAAATTCGTAGGATTTGTGCTTGACACCATATATATGTATATATATGTAGATTACATTTTATGGTAGAAAAATGTAGCTTACTAATAATATTTTTCGAAAGAGGGATAAACTGATTTTCGAATGAAACAAAATATGTAACAAGTACTCGAAGAAAGAAATATGGATCAGAACTCATTTACAACCTGAATTAATTAAGCCTTGTAAGTAAAATATGACAGTTGGCCAAAAAAATAATAAATTCGCGTAGCTTATAAATTCGCAACCAAACAACGTAAGCTGTTGTTTTCTTCCGTGTTATCGGTGCGTTAGACTTATACTGTCGTATTAAAACATACACTAGGAGTATATCGGAAATTCTATCAACGTGAGATTGTCAGGTGAACCAAAATATGCAGCCACATATTTAAATATGATGGCGGGGTGCAGATAGTGGTGATACTATGGCTGCTAAAAGAGGGTAAGGAACTTTATGAAAAGGGAATGGAATCGTCGAAATATATGATGTCTCAGTTGTGGCAGGGAATGTGTGTGGAGAAGTAGTGGAATAGAATTCAACCAGCGTGGGGTTCAATGGCGTGGTCTTGGTGATACCCAAATACAGGTTCGAGAATTCATCACGGCACCCAGTCTGGGTACCAGAGCAAAATTTTTGACCTTTAATAGGACTCAATCCAGGGTTGTAACTGGCCTCCTTACGGGTAATAACACCCTGAGGAGACATGTTTACCTACTAGGGCTGCTTGACAGTTCCTTGTGCAGGAAGTGCGGGGAGAAGAAAACTCGGCCCTCATTCTTTGTGAGTACGAGGCTTTGGCCTCACTCAGACATGCGTATCTGGGCTCCTTTATCTTGGAGCCGGAGGATATTAAGAGATTAGGCTTGGGGGCCATATGGAACTTTAGTAAGGTTACGGGGCTCCCATGATTCGATATGGGGCGCAAAAGGCCCTTTAAATAAGGCCCAGGTGCAACGGGCCTGAGAGACCCCGAACCCAAATGCAAATAAATAAATAAATAAATTAAGTGGAATAGAATTACATCCTGAGTTTGAACTATTAGTATTATAGTTGGAAATAAACGAAGACTTTTTTACCTTAGTATGTAGGTCTGTATGTTGAGAAATCGGGATAAGAATTGGTGTTACTTGACAACGGTAATACGAACACAAGCAACAACGTAAAGACGTAGACATACGAAAACAAAACAAATAGCCGCACAGGCTGATGAGATGATGAAAAACAGCAGAGAATGTTATGTCACTGGCATTGCCATACCTTGGACAAAATATGACACATGTAGAAAAACATTTAAATTTAGGACATTGCGGCACACTGGCTGAGAAACACTGAAACGAGTGAAGCGATGTCTTCCGACAAAGAAAGGGTGGCGACGCTGACCACGTGTTTGGCGGACGCTCTATATCACGCGTCGCGAAGCCCCTGCCAGGATCGATATAGCAATAATGTGCCTGCAGCAGGCTGCAGGGGATAACTGATAGTTCAAAAGCTTAAAAATAGCCTTTCTGTGATTTATTATTGGTTTTATGTCATATTCTGCCCTCTAGATTGATCAAGTTTTAAAAATACTAGAAGTCTGGCAATGAGCCAACAAGCGTCTTGGTACATCGAATGGAAATGACAGGACACGCTTACACACTTAGAACGTTTTACTCCAGAATTCTAGTTTACAAACAGCACACGTTGTGCTTTTATTTAACACTTTGTAGCACGGTGATAACTAGGTACACATTACCTGCTTGAACATAAACATTGTACACTTTGTCTACGAGAATTTATCGTTCTTTTCTGTGAATATCGCAATGAAATGAGACTTTTTTTCCTCTGTACGGCATTAACCGGTTGTTCGTCCTAGTGAAAGCACACAGTGCTCTTTGTGAGGTACGAACTGATAAATTATTTAGATAGCAGTCACAATGGCCAGCCCAACCGTCCTGTCAGGGAATGCGCACCAAGAAGTAGAAAAGTATCTGGCCACGAGCTCCAAGTTGTGCTCAATAGCAAGACGGGCTGGCTGGGTGGATGGCTGACTGGCCGCCAGCTGTAACGTAACTCTGACTCTGACTCAAGCTTGAAAAGATTTTGTTGAAGAGAGGGCACTGTGACAGTTATGAGGACGGTAGTTTTCTTCTGTTAATATCTTCCAATCATGATCCATAATCATCTTCATCATAATACTGTTGTTGCCGGAAGATCAAGCAGGCGAATTCTGGGAAACTTTAAAAAAAAATTGTTTCGGTATTGAGGAGCACTGAATAGAAGTGCTTTCACATTGTTTTATTTCTAGCTTAAAAGGCATTATGTGTCTGAGGTCCTTAACCACCGACCTCTCACCCCAGCGGCCCGCTTGTGACCTTGGCCTATGTTCGATTTACTGAGGACCATGGGCAGTCTTTCTCCGAACACTTGTTTTCCCCTACCACTGTCATTCCACCTGTGCTTTTTACACATTTTATCTTGAAACTTGTTCTTTAACAGAGAGACAAACGGGCGAAGCCTGGGAATCTTCCACCAAAAGTGAGCCTGTTTCGGAAACCGGTGAGCGCCTAGAAAGATAAGTGCTTTTCCTTTTCTTTTTTCCAGCTTCAAAGGGTTTATATTTGATAAAATCAGTGAGAAAGGCGTAAAAGGTGGAATCGAAGCTTCACCAAGGCAAAGCTGCTCTTACTTCCTACGTCTGAGTTGTGTTCGAGAGGTTGTCTTTTCGAATCTCAGTTGAGCAAGCGGCCATTCTAATTGAGGTTCTTCGTGCTTTATTCCTGGCCTTCCCAAAAAGTGTTGTGTGACCCTTCAGCAAGATGTGGTTTCGCAATCTATTTTTCGAATTTATAACATACAATTTGACGCGTTCATGTTAATACATTTAGGTCGATATGACATTTTAAAGTTAAATCGCTCTTGATGATGAAGGCCACTTATTGCTACAATATGCACATGAAATTGGAAGTACATACACAGGGTGGAACACAATAACACCAACAACGTTTAGGAATGATAGAGGGGATAAAGTAAAGATTTTCAGATAAGGAGCGTATGTCCGGAAACAGCTTGATTCGACGCTTTGGGGCGTCAAATTCGCGCCAGATACTCGTGGACTGTCGTACTTCCCTCTCTCACACTTTGACGCTCTACTGCGTCGGACAAAGACATTTCCGGGCATAAGCTCCTCATCTAAAAACCCTTATTTTGGTCCCGTTTATCATCCTTAGAAGTCTATAGATATTATTTCGTTCCACTCTGTATAAACAGCTCACAATATGCAAGAGTTTAGATTCTTTGTGCGGTGTTGGTGAAGACTGAATTATTTCGTCGTGTCAGTCGGTAAACACAAGCGTTTTGAAGGATGGCAGTGCCTATCGCGTTCAGGGCAAAGCTGGCCAGGAAGACTAGCTACGTTTGTTGGAATGCATGACATTTAAGCTGAAGTCATTAATATTCTTAGAAACACCAGTAAGTATTTGAGATTCAAAAAGGCGTAGTGTCCCAGAATTCTTGAATCACGTCAGCAGACACTATGAATATTTCCCGCACCACGCACTGGATGCTAGATGCTACTTAGGGAGAAACTTTAGGAAACTGAAGGTAAGCACATAACAGAATATATTATTAACCTTGTTACCACTTGGAAATGTGTTTACGGTTACTCCAGGACGTTTCTTCTCCGAAGAATTATACTACAGCACTAGTTATACAGGAAGATAGCTGAGTGTTGTGACGAAGAGAATAATTTACGCCCTTTTGGGAATCGAACACTGATTCTCCGGCCTTCAATCCTCAGCCAGTCACTAAGCGGACCGAACTGTACGCCTTATGTTCACTGATACTTCTTGTTTTTTTCGCACTAATATACAAGGACGATATTGAAACAGGCTGCAGCTCCTTTTGTCTCCATCTCTAATCTGCACACACTTGGCATTTCGTCAGTACACTTTAGATAATAGTAACGTCTGAATGGAAGGCGTTTCATTCGGCAGCATTGCATGTGAAAATGTAGGGGGGGGGGGTGGATTCTCCAGATGTGGGAGTTCCTCAGACGGAAAGACAGCGTCATTCAGGTGCCGCGTTAGCGTCAGTTTGTACCTATAGTGTTTCTCCATTTATACTTGCTTCTGCCTTGAAACATTGCCTTTCCCAGCTTCTCTCTTTCCTCTCATTTTGCTTCTCTTCCTTTCTTTATGTCCTCCTTTCTTTTTTCTGTCTCTGCCTTTCTTCTATCCAGAAGTTTTTAATCTTTCTCTCTCTTTCCATTTCCTTCATTTATTTCTCAGTGTTATTAATGTTTCTTCATTGCTTCTGTTTTTATACTCATCCTTTTCTCTATCATTTTCTCTATCCTTTCTTAAATAATTTTCTTATTTCCATTTCCGCGCTTTATTGTGTTTTCTCCCCTCCAGATATAGAAGTTTTCTGCGATTTAATGGCTGAAATTTAGCTTCGTGTTCTGCAGGTAATTTGGGACAAAGTGCCTAATAAACCACAGTTCATTTTGACACCGTAATCCAAGTCACGCGCTAGTGAAGCGAGTGGCACTGCTGTAACTTTGAGTTCTGAATGTCTTGGCTAGTGGCTTGGACTGTGGGGCTATGTTGCAGCACGCTGGGGTAGTCAAAATACCCGATACCTTTACAAATGAAGAATCTGCAGACATATATTTCGTATTCGGTTTCTGCAGGGGAAATGTTAGAGATGCTCATGTGGAATAACAACAATATTAAGCACATCGTAGAGTTCCACATTGCAAAACATGAAAAAGTACACGGAATTCTGAGAGAGACTTGCTTCTTACGACGAGCGAATTCAGAACTTGGAAAAAAACGGCGCGGAGGTAACGTTCTCGCAGCAATGCAACGAAGCCCAAGTACGAGTATACACAGAAGTTACAGGACAGGTATGGCACAGACATAGGTAAGGAGAACTTCGCGCAGAGATGTTTTCTGTCCGTATTACCGTCACAGAGTACGCCACCTTGTACCGGGACATAACACCAAATGTGTGCGATCTTTTGAAGGCTGCAGTCACAGCTACCAGTTCTCTCTGACAGTCTGTTCACGGTTAAGGCTCAATTTGCTGTGAATGGTTTTACCAACAAAAGGAATTTGCACTCCTGGGCACAAGAAAATCAACATCATGTAACACAACGCCATTTGAAACAGCGGTTTTCATTTAACATGTTGTCTAGAGTATCAAGCAATAACCTTATTGTACGACACGTTATCGAGTGACTCTTAATGGCTCCTTTTTACAGAAGCTTTCTGGAATGTGAATTACCTCTGTGTTTAGTGGATGTGGCTCTTGAAACACGAGGACGAATGTGGCCCCAAAATGACGGAGCACCTCCAAATTCTGCAGAGAGGCAACGGAGTTTTTGAACGAATATTGTAAAGGAAGGATAGGCGATGGTTTGGAAGAAACGGACCGGTGCATTAGCCCGCTCGATTACCCGACGTGAACAGAGACGATTTCTTCATGTGGGGTTATATGAAGTCGAGATTGTATCATAGTGGGAAGCAGAAAGAAGGTATCAGTCAGTAGGGGACATAAATGAAGACTTCTTGGTTTTCAGCGATGGAGTGAGTCGCAAGATGTGGCAATATTAAAGGTTGCTAAGACTGGCAGGATGCATGCATTGTTAGGTGGTCCTTTCGAACATGTGTTTTAGTAGCCTTAAAACTTCAATAATATTGTGAACGTTTAATGTGATGCAAATTAAGGCGAGTTGAAAAGGAAATTTTATTCAGTGCTGCATTAAGCTAGTGCATAAATTGATAGCGATGTCGAAGGGAACTCTAATTGTTAGACATTATTGCTCCAAATGTCGCGTAGAGTACGTCATTCAAGACTGGCCATACGTCGCGAGACACTCTGTTATTCTTCTGCCTCTTTCTATCTTTCTATCTCTCTTCGTCCCTCTGTTTCGTATTATTTTTCCTTATGTTTCTTTTTTTTTACTTTTTCCATCCATCACTCAAAGTGCCTGACATTGTGTTAGCTACATAGTTCGGTACTTACGTTTAAAACCACGTTCTACTGAGAGAATTTCCTAGTTGCATGTACCTTTCTTGTTTAAATCTAGGCTTCTTTGAATGGAAAATATAAGAGAATACGAAATCACTTAGTGAAATTATGTCGCATCTCATGCATTACTAATAATTACGTCTGTTATCAATCTCATTTTTCTTTAAGTATTTTATTTATTTTAGGAAAAATTTGGGCTAATTTGATTGGATGGGATTTAGAGGATGAGAAAAGTACATTAAAGATGTTTCATTCCTAGAAGTTCTTGGCGGATTTACTTTCCTTAGTGTACTTATAGTGCCAGCAGCTTACACAATATGCATCCTGACATAGCTCCATTGTGTTTTATTGAAATTAAAAAATAATTATGGTGGTTTCTGTTAAACCCTTACAATCCCGTTGTCGTTTTTAGGTACTTATCGCAAATGTGTCTGGAAAAGCGAGTATTAGGTTCGTCGTGTTTTTCTGTCAGTCTGTCTCACGAAATCTGGGCTCTACTGGAATGGATTTTCATGAGATCCGGTATTGGGGATTTGTACTAAAATCTTGGCGTCAATTTCAAGTTTGATTAAAATGGGACAAAAGCAACACATACCTTAAATAAAGACACAGGTACTTTCATGAAGCTTGGCAGCTTATGGGGAGAAGTACAAGAAATGAGACAGAACTGATCAGAGCAATGAATAATTGACAATACGTAAGTGATATGATGTCACATAGATTCAACTTGCGTACCGGATAGTTAGAGCGAAAACGCAAACATATTGTCATATTTTCGGAAACATGAGTTATTTCCGAACCTTAGTAGAATTGTAACTGGCTGTACGACACCAATATCGGAGAAGACGCCGTCTGCAACTACTGTACTTATAACTTACACAGAGTCTACGTGCTGTTAGGCAAATACGGCATATACTATTTTTTTCATTACGCCCTTTGCTACCTTCTTTTACTTTCTAATTTGGGTCAGTATATCTGAGAGCTCTTGAAGAGAGTTGGTTCAAAGCGCTGTGCTAATCAAACGCTCCTTTCAGACGGCTAAGATATATCTCATTTCGTATCTCATATTAAATTAGAAAATGAAATTCATATATCAAAGCCCAAAGAAGATAAGTATGTACTTTTGTCTCTCTCTCTCTCTCTCTCTCTCTCTCTCTCTCTATATATATATATATATATATAATCGAGTTTGACTGTAGCTTCGTGCAGCTGATACGTAATATTTGTACGTATACAGAACACTCTAATGACTGTAGGAAGGAATGGGGTTCTGTTAAAAGATTTGTTGGGAAGCCGAGTAGAGACCGAACATTGCACATCGCGTACCCCTTCAACAGGCATTAGGTTTTAGGCGCTTTCGCAAAATTGCGAAAGGAGACTATTAGTTTCGTATGTCTATCTGTCTGTCCGTCTGCATGGAAAACCTCGGCTCCCACTTGACGGAGTTTCGTGAAATTTGGTAATTGCATTTTATTTAATTTTATGTTTATGGTTCCATGCATCGGTGTTCTATATTAATAACTGTCCAACGAGGTGCAACACAAAGCAGCCTATTTATTATTCTACAATTTCACTCTACATGTTTCGGGTGTCAACCACACGCATCATCAGGAGTATACAAAACTGTAACTACAGCCTCCGGTACTGGTTTTATATATATATTTTGTTTTTTATTACAGTTTTGTGTACTCCTGATGATGCGTGTGTTTGACACCCGAAACACGTAGAGTGAACTTGCAGAATAATAAATAGATTGCTTTGTGTTGCATCGCTTTGGACAACTATTAATATTGATAATTGAATATTTTCGAATTATTATCGAGAAAACTCAAGCTAAATTAAAATCTGACCAGAATAGCGGATACTTTACATGAAAACGTGTGTACATTTATGATAATATCTCCCTGAAGTTTTCTTAGAATAAGAAATATTTCAGACAAAATTGTAGGTAAACTCTAAACACATTTTATGCTCTGTAACTTTTTTTTTCGAAAATCATGCCGTTTATCAGATAACGTGGGAAAATGTGGTAGAGTAAGGCTGGTCACAGATGGCAATGTAATAAGGCGCAAGCGCTTTGCATGGTGGATACCTAAAGCTAAAAACACACATTAGATATATTTCTTTTGGTCTCTTTCACTAAACCACCTAGTCTTTGGAGACTAACTAGGTATTTTATTCTCTCCTAAACTTCTACGTTGTCTATTTTGCTGCAGGTGTCGCCCAACGGTTCAGCCTGCTTTATTCTGGCTCCTCATCATTCTTGAGGTTTTCTAGATCACACACAACGAAGCATCACAATCGGTAGGACTCCTCTGGATGAGTGATAAGTTCGTCACAGAGACCTCTACCTGACAACACACAACACTTCACAACAGACCAAACATCCATGCCTCCGTTGGGATTCGAACCCACAATCTCAGCAGGCGAGCGGCCGTAGACCTACGCCTTAGACCGCGCGGCCACTGGGACCGGCACATTAGATATATGTAACAATTATTGCTTTTCCACGGCAACAATTATTATGCCAGCTCGCCTCGATGTTAGGCTTATAGTACATTGCTTTCCTTGTTAGGAATTTGAATATAAATTTGAACTCTTATGCTGTTTGCTGCGTGATTGATGTGAAGTCACATTACCGAACTTCAGAGTGGGGTGGGTGGCATTCCAACTATTCACCGGGGATAGCCGACGTTCATATATCAGACCGAAGTTCGGTTATCCTGACAGACTGTCGGCCATTTTTTGGCTGTAGGCTACTTCCGGGATTCTACCACGCAATGGCCGCTTCCTTTCACACTCTTTGCATTTCATTATTCTTCGATGTTCCGCGGTTTTTGTGTGACTTATTGTCTAACGTCGATGTTGAACTATATCACTCATGCTTCATGTTCGGGTGGTCGCTGTTTCACGCGTTGAGTCGGAGACCGGCTATTTTGTGTGAGGCTTAGCGTACGTTTTGAAAAGGCTAAGGTCAAATTCACCATAGAACAGGCTGTGAAAGTCCAGGGGGGAAGAAGAGGTATAGCTCTACACTTTCTTTAACCTCGGCGCTAGATGGGGACGTGAGGTGACCGCCACGCACCAGTCTCTTTACCCCCAGGAAAGAGACTCGGTACACATTGCATTTTGGGGGCCTCGATGGCACAGCGGTTAAGGTGCTGTGCCACAAATCGGAAGGTCGCTGGTTCGATCCCAGCTAGTGTCATTGGAATTTTTTATTGACATAAAATCCTTCCGATCGCACCATGGCCCTGGGTTCGACTCAGCCTCCAACAGAAATGAGTACCAGGAGCATTTCCTGGGGATAAAGGCGGCCGGTGCGTAAGGCTGACAACCTTACCACCATCCTGAGCCGTTGTCATGAAATCTGGAAACCTTAACTTCCTGGAAACCTCTGGGCCACTCCAGGCCTGTAACGGGACAGCTTTACCTTTACTAGCTCAGTGTGCTAGACACTGCTGTCATCTTGAGTGGATCAGAATCGATCTATGAGAAACATCACATCTGCGACTGCGCACTTGTTGACGACTGAAGCTTGTTAAATGACCCCTGCATCGATTTAGTGTTACTGCCAAAAGGATCCCCATTTTGAATAGCACTTCCGCACACGTGTGGATTACGATCATGTCGCCTGTCGCCCTGGTCTGAAGAATTTGAACAAAATTTATCCAAGTGAAATAAATGTGTTACTATAAGCAAGTTTTGAATTCCCGTATTTAAAGCCTGAAATTTATAAGTGGTACTTTACGAAGCGTCCCCTTGTTAAATGTTCATAAAGCCACTTCACACAATAGTGTTGGGAGTTGTGCTGTATTTGAAAGTTAAATTATTCCCCAGTCACACGAATCTTATAATTAACACTCGTACTTATCATGACGTCTGTCTTCATCCTTATATTTGATTACAAATCTCATTTCCTGGTTTTGTTTCATGAATGAGCGCTGTTGGTATAATTAAGAACTTCTCAGACGTAGTTGCTTAATTAAATACGAAACAAACATAAACTGCACCCAGTGTGACACCTTTCAGAAAGACAACACTTTCATTCTTCAAGTTTGCACCGTGCATCAATGATAATTAAACACTTTATTATCCAACTAATGCACAATATATAATATTTAGATACAATTAAAATTATAAAATATTTAAAAGTGCTCCAACATGTTTCGGATCACAGAGGATCCATCATCAGGGAGC
>Ga0123352_10001906_pt1 | contig 28420 bp, 31 predicted proteins | sample TergutLab28metaG_FD_89700 | JGI IMG/M metagenome (GOLD analysis project Ga0123352, IMG submission 89700) | Labiotermes labralis P1 segment gut microbial communities from Petit-Saut dam, French Guiana - Lab288 P1 | ecosystem: Host-associated > Arthropoda: Insects > Digestive system > Gut ... | reverse complement strand
GTACACATCAAGTGATGATGATGGTGTTAATTTACAGAGTCAAACCATAAACCATAAGCTGTATTAGTCCATTTTAATAAGACTGGTCTAGAAGTAAATGTTGAGAAAGCTGAAAATATGTTTCTGTTTCATGAACAGCATGCAGCACAAGAGCACAATACACACATATAATAAATCCTTTAAAAGACACACCACTTACATTGGGTTCTGTCTTTATTTCTGGAATTGTCATTGGCTCTTGATCCTCTTCTTCTGTTACACTGGAGACCCTTTCAGCTTCTATACCTGTCACCTGATTTCCATCAAGAGTAGATATTACATGTGTATCGTTACATGAACCATGTTCACCTTTCCGTAAAACCATGCCATTCTATAAAACCACCACACTAATCACACCTTTGCCCTCTCATGACATGAATCAGGGATCTATTAGAACCAATTTACTCAGCATAAAAATGATAACTCCAACTTATAAAATTTACTTCACTGCAACTTTCAAAGTCATGATCCTCCCCCAATATACTGGTAACAGTTGCTCCATTAGCCATGCACTTAACCTGCTTCTTACATCATACAGTATTAATATAAGAGTGACTTTCAAAAAAACTTTAATGTAGGCACAGCAGATTGGTACATTAGCCTCATCTCTCTTACCTATCCACCATGAAAAAAATAATCATGCTAATGCTACTAAAGCTATGGTATACATTCAACCCTACGGAAAAAAGAAACCATCCTTAAAATGTCAGACTACAGGAAATGAAAAGTAGCATATAATTCCTAAAAAACATTTTGTTGTTTGGGCCATACAAAACCTCATAATAAGATAATTCTTTTGTCTGCACACAGGCACATAGCCTAACTCACCACGATTTCTCTCCAAATAGGAAATTCTTCTTCAACCCTCTGTAATATAATTTTTGGCAGCCTTGTTGGAGGGAACTGCATATTCCCTTGTAAGCTTTCTATATGTTCCTCACTCATGACTGTCTTCTTATGAAAAGGAAGCTAACACGAAGCACGAAACGCACCGTTCCATGAAATAAACAAAGGGAATATTCAGGTACGCTGTAATGTACAAGCAACAGAAATTAAAACAACTCATTTTTGCTAAATCACCTGCAAACGAGTAAGAAGTGTAATTTATTTTGTTTTTTAAACTATCGTTGTGCAAACTGCATTAAAAAGAGAAATGTAGATTTTTTTTCTCATGACAAACGTAGTGCGGAGAAACGGGAAATTTCGACGTTTCCGGTAGCAGACAGTCGAGGTGGTTGGCTTTGATAGTTTGAACAATATACATTATGGATCATGTACTAAGCAATTTCCCTACTCCCATTAATTACATTAGTCAGTATTTTCACTCTATATCATTCTGATATATCCTTCAGTACATAATGACCACGTATCAGCATTGACGGATATTCCCAACTGCATATTTTTCGTATTAGAGCACATTATGTGTTCATTATGCACTGTACCATCTAACCGGACACTTTCAAATTTTCCCTAAGCCTTCTCCTCAAATGGTGGTCTTCCCAGTTCTTACATAGCAGAATATGAGTTTTCCGACGTTTCGGAGAAACCAGCTGTTTTTAAATTTCAGGATCCATAAACTTTCGCCTGGATATCTACTTGCTTCAGAATTTAGCTTAACTAAATAGAGTCAACTTGAAGAAGGTGGGAAGTGTCTTCGAAACTCCCGTACGTATAATCTACAAGATGTAAACAAAATGGAATCCTATCAACTGAGCAAACGTTGCCTGTTTTTAGCTTTTTTGACATCTATTGGTTTATCTTTGACTTTCCTTTAAATATTTATTGACAATTTTTTCCCCACTTACCCAGCCGGAGAATTTGTCACGTGATGTTAGCAGCGGAAGGAACCACAAGACTTCTCGTGTACTGTGCTGTCAATTTCGGCCTTTTGTTGCCGAATTCTGTTGCACTTTAGACTGGCTAGGCTTACTGTGAAGCTTTGACAGTACTGGATGCTGGAGGCTCGTTGGATTGCCTGCTGGCATTAATCGCGGTGTCAATTAGCAGCCCAACTGACTGAAGATTTGTGGTGTGTGTGTGAGCAAGAGAGGGCACTGTGTTGAGTCTGGAACTGGACGTTCCGCGTCGTGGAAAACAAAACAGTGTTGACTGCAAGTAGGCTATGTAATTAACGCTTAAAAGATGAATCACAAACTGCTTTACTTGCATCCCGAGTACGTACCACTCAGTAAACACTCTTCATCTCGGTTATAAAAGCCGTTCAGTTTATGTTGTATGGGGCAAAAATCGCTGTTTGTTCTGAGATAAATACAAAACACACAAATACAGTGTGGACAAAAAGTACAATTCTTGCTTGTACAACTTGTTGGTGCATCACATAACCAGTAGGCTATTTAATTACTTTGTTACCTTCCTGGCTTGCTCAATTCTATTTAACAGTTCTTCTTTGCATTTTTTCCAAGTATGTGAAAATGGTTACCAAGTATTTAGAGGTCGTAATGTCTTTTTAATTTAGTAATAGTAGATTTGGACTACTTGATCATTATCATCATCGTAACCATAATACTCAGTACACTTGCTCATTTTTCATGTCCATTCCTCATCCTGTGCATTCTCTGTCCACACTCCATAATTACTAATCTACACAACCTCCACTGCCTGTCTTATTCCTTCCTGTTTGTGGCTGGTTGATGGCTGACATACTTCTATGCATGTTTTATGCCAATGTAGGAAAATTAAAATTTTCACACATTCTCAGAAATTTCATACGTTCATCACTTTAAAAAACCCTGGGACATTTGGCGTCCTAAACTGAATTCTGTGGGACACCAGGACAGAGCTCTTAAAGCCCATGAAACTGGAATGAATGGGATCACTATCCATAAAGCCCATATAATTCATGTTCTGTGCTAAGTAGTGTCGTTACTACTGTACATACTCAGAAACAGTAGGTGATGGACAAGTGGAATAAACTGGTGTAAAATATAGATTTCCCACAGGTAACAAACATATCCTTTTATAGCCATCAGTTTTGTCTCCACCGTGGTGGAAAGAAACTGGTCCATCAGAATGTAGCAGTACAATTGTGTAAATTTATTCTTTAATTGTGGGTAAAAATTAAACAAAATAGTCCACTATTTCAGTATTTGTAGGGTACATATGTATGGCAAATTGGCACTGAAATAATACACTTTAGCAAGTTGCAAAATTTGGTGAGGGGTACATTGTTTATGCCTCTTGTGAAGTACACCATGTAAATTCAGTCAGCACAACAGTATACAATGATATAAATTTTTAGTTTGACCATTTTTGATCATCAGGTCGCAAATTTGTATCTGAAAGCAGCAGGTACACATGTGAGCATGTGTACAGACAGTGGTGCAGCCACCCTGGATGGCAGAGTGCAATGTGACTACCAAAAATAGAGAAATTTTGATATGCTCAACAAATAAATATCGGGTCCAAAAAGTGGTATCATTGCATCTTCTTTCACTTTTTAGACGTTGCTGTGGTGAATTCCTGGCTCTTGTATAGGAAAGACTGTGAACTGTCAAAGGTAAGCTAAAAAGATCAGTTGAGTCTTCTACAGTTCAAGGCTGAGATTGCAGCATGTTTGTGCCATCAAAGGAAAACAGAAAAAGAGAAGACCAAGCCTGTCACAAGTGCAGTTGGATATTGAAGTAAAGAAGAAGAAGCCAAATGCAGCTCCAGTTCCTGTCCAAGGAATAAGAAGAGACGAAACTGGACACTGGCCAACATTTACCGAGAAAAGGGGGCGTTGTAAGAAACCAAATTGTGCCGGTATTCCTAAAGTAATGTGTACAAAAAGTAAGGTACATCCATGTTTCACACCTTCCTCAAATTGCTTCATGGAATTTCACAAATAAAATCCAGTCATATTATGTAAGTTTTTGCATGTTCCTTTGCATACCAATGTTACTTCCAAGTCATGGCCACTTTTTAAACAAATTATGGAATATTGTTGGAAAAATTTATCATTTATGTGATATTAGATTAATACCATTGCTGAAAATTTGAAATTCAATTTTTTTCTTGCCATATAATTAATTGGTATATATAGGGTTAAATTATCGATCCAAATCAAAGTACATTGAATAAACAACCGTGATTTTTAAATTATTGATTTCCCTTATGAAAAGCCATTCTGATTATGTGCCCGTGGCCCCACAAACCTAGCTGTGCCACTACTCTGACAGAATACCAACTCAGTATCACGTCTGCTGCTGTGGACTGACCGAGGCACAGAAATGAAGCCTGGCTTTTCGATCACGACTGTAAAGTTAACAGCACTCTATAGTGAACAGTTGGTCAACCAGCTGTCAATCAACTGACACATCAAGCAACTTGCCCTTCCATACATCCTCAGCAAGTATTGGAAGCAAATCAAACTTATTGGTCTACATAAATTTCATTTATCATTTAGATGAAATATTGTAGTATATTTTTGCTGATCATTTATGTAGGCTACTGAACTGCATTTGACTAGTAATAACACTTAGGCTGGCCTACACCGGTTTATACCTACATAACACAGATCAAACTTCATTAAATCATAGAAACCGTTAGGTTTTAAGAGTATGGTTGAGTATTTCTCTTCTTATTCTGTATCAAAATTATACCAGTTTTAATCTAAAAAAATTACTGTGCTAAACAGAAAATTCCCTGCTGCAATTACAGGCATTCTATAGGACTCTGTTAAAATATATTAATTCATGAAAAATATTCCACAAAATGGAATCCTTAATTGCATTATATGAGACAAATATTTACACCATTTCATTATTACAGTGCTGACAGCAGCAGGAGCTACGAACAGATTTTCATCCTTGCTGAAAAGTATTATCAACAGAGAGACATATGTTGACTGAGCAGTTAGGTGCTGGGAAGCAAAACAGTCAACACAGTGCATGCGGTCCGTAGAGTAATGCTGATTGATGTAACGGGGTTTGGTCTTTACAACAAGCACAAATGTTTGTGGCACTTCCTCATTCAGGTAATGATGAAAGTGCAAATTTTGCCAGCAGAGTAGAATTTGCTTAATCTGGCACCCACGGGAACAGACAGGTACCAAATTACCCAACAATACCTATACTTACCAAAGTTTTTACAGCTGTTTTTTGTTACTGGTCCTACACTTGGGCTGCAGAAATAATCATAGCAGTATTCCCTTTGTATATATGCTGCAGGTTTGGGGTCATCAGGTTCGTCCCTTCTTCTTCTTCTTCTCTCTCTCTTTTTTTTTGAAAAAAAAAAAAGGGGGGGGGGAGGCAATCTTAACAGTTACTACAGAGATGTTGAAAGACCAGGAGACCATGGAACAGGAGTCGTTATAGCTGAAACAGCTGAAGGAGTAGGATACAAAGGGTCAGGAAATAACACATCAGTCGATGTGCAGACACACCTGTTGGCTTTCTGGAGGACTTCCACACTTGGGGACTATTCCTCAGCTGCAGAAGTATCAGGAATTTTGGAGGAATTCTATTGTAAATGGAAACTGTAAAATGAAGAACACAACCAAACAACTATGTGAAATCTCATGTTCCAGTCCCATTACTTGTTACCCAGTATTTATGCCCCATCTACCCAAGCAAATCAAATGACATCATTCATATTCCTTGATTTTTACTATTACTTTAGCAAATAGTATTTTTGTATGTACACCACTAAAATGCAATGCTTCATTACAGTGTGTTGGGTGAACTGAAGAAAAATCACCAAAAGTGATCGTACAGGACAGCTAATGCATGTGAACAAACACAAATTGAAACATGATGATTTGTTACATTTCACTTGTGTGTTCTTTGTGACTTCTGGCTACAACACTAAGGTGTGTGGCATCAGACACAAGTAGACCAGCATTTGCTTGGGGACAGAAAGTGAGGCAAATGAATCATGTCTCACCACATCCTATAAGCAGAACCAAGGTGAGGATTCAGGTCTTCTGTGATGTGACAGAATGTTATAGGTTGAGTGCTGTCATATGTTTCAGAGGAACATAATGTCAGTTCTTGGATTGCTGGACTCTAAGATGTAGGTACAGTGTTTGTTTGAAACTTCAGAAACCATTTGCCAAGTGACACTGTGTCACAGACATGAAGACCTAACCTCAATTACTCATTCATCTACCCAGTCCACAGCCTACCAACCACACCAACTACACTATCACAGCTCCACTGTTACAGTCAGTTTTATCCTGAATATATGTGTCATATTTGTAAAAGACTTGTGGGCCGGGTAGCTTAGTTGGTATAGCGGCCGACTACGGGCTGGACGGCCCGGGATCGAATCCCGGTGGGGACGAGATTTTCTGCCCTTCCAGACCGGCCCTGGGGCCCACCCAGCCTACTGTACAACGGGTACTGGGTCTTTCCCAGGGGTAAAGTGCTGCTGACCACTCACTTCCTTCTAGTGCCACGGTCATGGAAGAGTACAGCTATACCGCTACCCACCTTCTGGGCCTGTAACGGAATTGCTTTACCTTTACCTTTATTTGTAAAAGACTGTTTTTACAACAGCCACTTCTCATTTAGGAAGAAATGAATCTACAAAATAAAAATGGACCAAGCAAAAGGGAGAAAATGACTAAGCTGATTTTAACTTGTACTTTACAGTTCTGCGTGTTATTTAGCTACAAGCTATGTGCCTGTCACATGACAGGCTGCCATTATATTCAGGCTTGTGCTCCATGTACAGCTATTTCTTAAGTGTGACTTCAGGCTTCTGCCACAAAGTAGATGAGAAAGGCAGTCTTTTAGGTTATTATGCAGTGGGCAGTGGTAATTTATTACCAATGTAATATTCCCTGAACTTGTAGGTGCAAACCTGCTGAATAAACAGCACAGCATGCAAGGCTGACAGGTGCAATGCGATGCTTAGACAACTCACACCACATACAATGTGGTCATTAAAAATGTGTTATGCTCCAAAATTCATACAAATTAACACATGCCTGTGATTGGTTGACTGCACTTTTGCCATCTGTAACGAGAAGTGTGAAGTGCAAACATCAAAAGATGTCAAAAGACCCCACACGTCCTCCACACCCAACACAGTTCAAACTGAAAAGCTGAGGGTGAACTGGCACACAGCCAGGTCTAAATGTGACCGACTTCTGTTGCATAATTTTGCTTTAATGCGACGTGAACATTTACACCAATTTTCGAATTGATGCAATAATTTTCGGTTAAACGCAATTTCCCAAAGATTTTTTTATCCGAATACTCTAATTCTGTAGGAGGCTAGCAGGAAGGCACATCACTGTCACACCTTCAGTCAAGTGCATGGACTGATTACATTGGTGATGTAATCATGCAGCTCATTTAGTTTCCTCTTCAACAGCAACGGCTTTTCTTAAAAAAATGTTTGACAAACATAAATCTACGTCACCTGTTGCATTCCAAGTGAAAAACTGCTTCAATACAGTTGGTACTGAAGAGAAATTAGGTGCAATAAGCTGACTCAAAAAAGGGTGAATGCAGTGTTACATATACTGTAACATTAGGCTTGCTTATAGTAGCATACTGACAGTTTGTGATAATGCTGGCAGAATTAAAGAATGGGCTTGGTAAGAAAAGGAAGTGTTTGTGTAGCAAGACAACTACAGTTCTACTGGAATGGACTGTACCAAAAATGATGGATGTTAGCATCTTACATTTTTAATATATCATAAATAAATAAATACATTGTACAGAAATGTATGTATACTGTATATAAATATATACATTACATATATACTGTACAGTTCCCTTATGTCCACTACTGGTACAGTCACACAATACATAGGTTGAGGCTGTCAAACCCCTAACACCCAGACACTGTTTAAAATGGGAATTTTGTGGTCAATTTGTGTGATGTTCTCCAGGAATGTAACCCTGCTGTAAAACAAGACCTGCCTATATTACATCTCCTCCTCCTGCTGCACCCACCACTGCTGCTGCTGCTAATATCACACACACACTCAACACAATGTAATTTATTGTAGTAAGGTGTAATTTGTCTTGTTTATACCTTAAGCAATAGGACTCATTCCAACTGATTGTTAGAAACAGAAACACATCTCTTCTTCCTACAAACAAAACTTCATTTTCAAATTTTATATATGAAATTTCAGGAAGCACTTTACATTAAATGCTGTAGATACTTTATAAGGTTGTTAAGCATATTTCCTAAAACACTAAATAAACTCTTATGCTTCATCTCTCAATAACTGTCACAGCAGGATAATGCTTTTGAACAGTATGAAGTTATAAAACCTTAAGCTTCACTGCCACATTTACAAGAGCTCACTATCACACTAACACAAGGTAACTAAAAATGTCATCGCCTCCCATAAATCCAACCCCTTATCCGTACCTGAAAGTTACGTGGATTCATACTCTGCTTCACCCTCTGCCACGTTGGAGGCGGTAACAGATGTGGTGGGATACCCTGATGAGGGTTAGTATGACACATGCTGGATAGCGGGGCTCTGGTCTACCCACGTCAATGTGGAAGGTGTCCTGCTGAAGGCTGCATGGAACTGGGGTAGAAATTGCAATGTTGTAAACAATCCGGTTGGGGAACCAGGCTGCACCCCATTGTATGTAGGCCTTCTGTCCATGCGAGGCTCTGAGTACAGTGAACAAACGTTTTGCCCGTTTTCACGGGAGGGCTTCTTAATTGGGGACTCTATGGATATGAATGAATGAATGAATGAACCACTGGCTCTGGAGATGAAAAATGTATCCATAGGGACCCTGTTGGGGAACATGGAAGGAGGCTCATTTACAGGGAACTTTGAGGGAAAGGTGAAATACTAAGGAATGTGTAGAAGAAAGCTCTAGTGATGGGTGTCTCTCTCTGTAGGGGCCCACTGAGGAAACTGGGGGTTCCGTATATCAGGAATTTTAAGAGCTAGGAGGGCTCCTTCCTGGGGATCCAGAAGGATATGGGAGGGCTCAGGAACTAAAATCACGAACTGTGGGGGCCTCGCTGGGGAATTTGGCAGGGTACTCGTTTACTGGGGACTTGAGAAGACTCTTAAGATAGGCACCTTTCTACACAGGGGCTCTGTTAAGAATCATGGATGGTCCATTCACCAGTGAGAAATAACTGAAGGAGGGCTCCGTGTATCTTGCTCTATGGGCACTCTGTGAAGAGAACCTGGAGGGGGGGGCTCCATTACTTGGGACACTGAAGTGTATGTAGAAGAAGGCTCTGGGGACAGGCATCTCTTGCCATAGGGGCCCCACTGGGTAACTTGGAAGGGGGCTCATTTTCCAGGGACTTTGAGACATGTATGAGACAGGTCTCTGTCTCCACAGTTGCCCCATTGGGGAACCTGAGGAGGGGGGTCCGGCTACTGGGAACTTTGAGAATTAGATGAAGTAGGGCACTGGCTATGGAAGATTATCTGTATGGGAGATGTGGGGCTCCTTTGGTGGACGCCCTGAAGGTTATGAAAGGAAGGCTATGGGGATGGGCATCTCTCTCCATGGGGGCTAAGTTGGGAAAACTGGAGTGGGCTCGTCTAGCGGGGACCTTGGGAGATTGTCGAAAAGGGCTCTAGAGGTGGATCATCTCACTCTCTGTGGGAGTTGTGTGAGGGGAACCTGGAGGGAGGGCTCCCTTGCTGGGGACCGTGAAGGATATGTAGAAAAGGCTCTGGAAACAGGCATCTCTTCCCATAGGGGCCCCACTGGGAACCTGTTAGAGGGCTTGTCTACCGGACCTTGAGAGATGAATAAAAGGGGCTCCAGGGAGTATCTCACTCTGAAGAGGCTCAGAGAGAGGGCCTCAAGGTGGGGCCTCCTTTACTGGGGACCATGGAAGATGTGTTAAAAAAGGCTTCGGGTACGGGAACCTCCATAAGGGCCCATTTACAGCTTAGGAGAACCTGGAATCTGGAGGGAGGTTCATATACTGGGGAATTTGAAAGATGTATGAAGGAGGGCTCTAGCAACAGGTCATCCCTCTCTGAGGGACTCCATGAAGGGGGACCTGGAGGGAGGGCCCCTTTACTGGGGACCCCGAAAGATATGTTATGTAAGGCTCTGGAAATGTGCGTCTGCTTCAAAAGGGGCCCTGCTTTTGGGGAACATAGTGGGGTGCTCTTTTCTTAGGGTCTTTGAGAGAAAAAAATTCTTATTTAGAGGAATTTTTGTGCGGATTCGAGAGATATGAAAAAATGCCCTGTAATCGGGTATTTCTCTGGATGGAGTTTGTTTGTTGGGACTTATGACAGAAAAGAAAAAGTATATCTGGGTTCCTTCTTGAACCAAGAGGGCATTAGATTTGAATTCTGGGGGTCATCTGGAATCAATCAATCATCCATGACATCCCTTCCTATGGAACTGATTAAGCATCTACTGTAATACATTTTTCATGACTACCTATCTACCTATATCTACAAAGTGGTACGTTTGTTTAACATGATCCAGTTCAGCAACTTTTATTCAATCACCAATGTGTGAAAGCAAATAAAAATTAGTACGCTCTTTACATGTAGTCTTCTCCATTCACAACGTCCAAAAACTTCTTGACAATTTTCTCCTAAATCCCTTGACATGTCTTCTCCATTACTCTGCACACACATGCACAAGATTACACAAATCTCAGGAATATGAAGAATCACAACAATGAATGGACTGACCTTCATCAGACTACCTTGTATACTGACCGCCTAATAACAGTAATCAGTTATGCACACTCAAGAATATGTGTGTGTAGATGTGTTACCAGAAGACACTTTAGCCCGAGTGCCTTATTTCACGTATCAGAAGCATACAGGTGCTCACCACTATGCATGCGTTGATATGATATAAGACTAATCTTTTCAATGAATGCTTTATTACATTCACAGCTGTATGGGTCCTCACCTCAATGTACACACGTATGTTTTATCAGACTACTCTTGTCACTGAATGCCTTATTACACAAATCACAAACATAAGGGCGCTCACCAGTATGTAGGCGTTGATGTCTTTTCAGATTGGTCTGTAGATTGAATGCCTTATTACACACATCACAAACATAAGGGCACTCACCAGTATGTATGCGTTGATGTCTTTTCAGATTGGTCTGTAGGTTGAACGCCCTATTACACACTTCACAAGCATAAGGGCGCTCACCACTATGTGTGAGTTTGTGTGTTACCAGACCGCTCTGTCGACTGAAAGTCTTTTTACACACATCACAAACATAAGGGCGCTCACCACTATGTATGCATTGATGTCTTATCAGTCTGCTGTTTTTAATGAATGATTTGTTACACACATCACAAACATAAGGGCGCTCACCACTATGTATGCGCTGATGCCTTATCAGTGTGCTGTTTGTAATGAATGCCTTATTACACACACCACAAACATAAGGGCGCTCACCACTATGTATGCGTTCATGTGCTACCAGATGGCCCTTTTGACTGAAAGCCTTATTACACACATCACAGGCATAAGGACGCTCACCATTATGTATGCGTTGATGTATTATCAGGCTTTTCTTGTCAGTATATGCCTTATTACACACATCACAGATATAAGGGCGCTCACCACTATGTATGCGTTGATGTATTATCAGATTGCTATTTTGACTGAAAGCCTTATTACACACATCACAGGTATAAGGACACTCATCACTATGGATGCGTTGATGTGTTATCAGACTGCTCTTATGAGTGTACGCCCTATTACACACTTCACATAAATATGGACGCTCACCCCTACTGACATCACTGGAATATCTGCATTCAGCACTGTGTACATGAAGTTGTTCATTCAGAGTGCCCTGGTAAAAACACAAAGTCTAAACATTAGGATATATTGTGATAGAAAGAACAGTTATTTTTACAGCAATGCATACATTAAATAAAAATCCATTTCTTTGAAGAACTGTGTTATTTACAAGAGTGTATTAGATTACTAAAACACTAAAATCTAAAACAAATTACAGGTAAACTGCAGGAGTATTCTCAATAACATTTTAGAATTCTGGAAAATGGTTGACATGTAGAATCCGGATGTGATCATAGGCACGGAGTCATGGCTTAGAGAGGAAATTAACAATGCTGAAGTATTTAGGGACGGTTACACAACCTTCAGGAGAGATATGTGTACTCGAGGTGGTGGAGTGTTCATTTGGTTACAAACTACATCGACTGCAGGGAGCTATAGGCGGATGAGAATTTTGAGATAATAGCAATTGAAGTGAAAGGTAGGGACCCAATATTTACTTGGGAAATCGTAGGTACCTACAGGGCTCCGAACAATGATATGCGAATTATGGAAAGATTAGCAGCCCGAACTGGTTATACAGGAACATCTACAAAGCGTAGCATCCCTGGGGGTGATATGAACTTACCCTTTGCAGATTGGAACGGAAATGTGGGTTGTAATAGTAGAACTCAGGCATTTATAAATAGTTTGGTATGGGAAAACAGGTTCGATCAGGTAGTATATAGCCCAACCTGAGGGGATGTGTGGCTGGATGTTTACCGCATCCAGCCCAGAAGTTCTTTCACCGCTAGCAGTATAGTATAATGGATCAGTGATCATCACAGGGTAATAATGGAAGCAGAATGGGAAGAAAATTGTTGTGTACCTCCGGTAGAAAAATTAGTCCCAGTGTACCACAAAAAAATGTTTCAGGCCTACAAACCCTCCTCCACAATAAATTTGGAATATGGGCAAGCAACGGTAGTGGAGTGGAGGAGATATGGAATAATTACAAGGAAGTAGTACCCGAGAGTATCAAACATTTTGTTTCACGTAAAATACTTTGAAAAAACCCGGACCCTGAATACTAGAAATTAAAATATTAAAGATAAAAGTCAGAAAGGCATATAATAGAAGAAAATTAGGAGATCACCACCTAGAAGAATTGAAAAGACTATCCAAGCAGTTGATTGCAGCCAAAAAAAAAGCACAAGAGACCATTTTAAATCAATACTAAGCAAAGAAGGTAAATAAAAGGTGGCCTGAGTTCTACAAGAACATAAAACGTTGTAGAGGATATAGGGAAAATATTCCTGCCATTAAAGACTGTACAGGTTGGCTTATCACAGATCCAATAGAAAAAGCTAATTCTCTAAATTACTATAATTCTTTGGTATTCAGCAATGAGAGTAACATCCAACACATGCAGTGCACCAACTCAGGTGTACCATTCACTAATAAAATCATTAGGAAAAGAGTAGGAGCAATCAGAAAAAACAAATCAATAGGGCCAGACAATATTTCTGGAAAAATACTAAAACTGCGTGGGGAAGCCATGATTCCATACCTTGCACAATTACTTGACATAACAATGAATAATGGTACTCTGCCAGCTGAATGGACAAGAGCCGTTGTGGTTCCTGTCCACAAGGGGAGTGATCGATCTATAGTTGCGAATTATAGACTGGTTAGCTTAACTTCGGTGGTACGCAAGCAAATGGAACACGTAATATAATCATATTTAAGGCAAGTCTGGGATAAGAATGACTGGTTATACAACGGTCAACATGGATTCAAGGCGGGATATTTGTGCAAACTCAAGTAATCACTGTTTGCCAGGACACTGTGGACTCTATGGATAATGCAGACATAATCGAAGCTATCGTAATCGATTTTTCAAAGGCTTTGATTTAGTTCAATACGATCCGCTGCTTATGAAAATTGTGATCTCGGGGGTGGTTTCAAGGGTAGTCGCATGGGTAAGGGAGTTCCTTTTGGGTCGCACGCAGAGTCAAAGTAGGAGGGGAATTATCAGAGGAAGTTAGAGTAACAACTGACATACCACAAGGGATCGTATTAGGCCCTCTTCAATTTCTAGCTTACGTTAATGATATTTGGAGGAACACTGAGTCACCTATTAGACTTCTCGCGATGATTGTGTAATATATAGAAAAATTAATAATGAGGACATTCAAAAGTTGCAGAATAATTTGGACAGGCTGGGGAAGTGGGCGGCTGAAAATGCGATGAAAATAAATCCAAGTAAGTGTAAGATGGTTCACTTTACGAGGGCCCGGGTGAAGGACCAACTAAATTATACGTTCGGGGATCAATTAATTCTGAAAGCAAGCAGTTGCAAATACTTAGGAATATTCTTATGCGGCGACTTAGGCTGGACTGCTCATGCCAACTACACAGTGAGGAAGGCCTGGAAGGCACTACATTTCATAATGCGTATACTCAAAAAGGGGAATAGTACTACCAAAAGCTTAGCCTGCATGACACTAGTATGTGCGATTCTTGAATATGAGTTTCTGTGCTGGGATCCATACAGGGAGGGACAAATACATGCGTTGGACAGGGTGCAAAAGAAAGTGGCTAAATTTGCTTCTCATATGAATGAATTGAACTGGGAAATCTTGTCGCAGCGTAGAAAGATATCACATATGTGTGCTCTCTTCAAAGCATACTCTGAAGAACGTACATGCAAGGCTATAGGTGAAAGATTACATCGGCCCATCTATCTGAGCAGGGTTGATCGTGAGTGGAAATTCAGGAACAGGAGGCAAAGGACTGATATGGGGAAATATTCCTTTGCGAACAGGACCATCCAACTCTGGAACCAGTTAACTGCAGAAATTTTAGGGACTCTCCTCTGTAAACCAAATCCTTTTACAAAGAGGGTTAGGAGAATGATTAATGTGGTGAACTGAAGGAAATGTGAGTGGGTTGTAAATTAGCTAAATAGTGAAATGAAGTGTAGTGCAGTGAAGGGGGTACATCATGGCATACTCTGAAGGTTACTTATGCTTGGTGAAGTGAAGGTACTTTTAAAATTGGCGTGCTATACCTGTGGAGTAACAATATCAGAAACTAGGTGCAGTATTTTCTCCCCATTGTGTTGCTTTTCCTATGTGCATTGCTAACTGTAGTTGGTCCTCTGTGTATTGTGTTATCTTGTGTATATCTTTGTTACCCCATGTGTATTGTTTTACTGTGTGTGTATTGCTGTCTTAAATACTTTAGATGCCGGACTGCTGGCTAGAAGTCAGTATCCAGAAGGTCCTGCAACTGGCCACCTCAGCGCATTTTTTTTTTGGTTTCCCTGTGTTTATAAGCAAATGCTGAGATGGTTCCCAAGACTCCAAGTCGCTACTGCATGCTTCTCATGTAGCCCTCTCGACTTAAATTTCTTAGACCCTTATTTCATATTCATGTACATGCACAATAACCACTGCCACCGGGCGACAGCCATTCACAGTTAAATACATTATTATTATTATTATTATAAATTTTTTTGTAAAATCTCTTCCACAAATCAAACACCAGCTTTTACATTTATGAAACACTTATTGTACAGTGCTATATGAAATGCATTCTGGAAAATTCCTTCAACAATTAAGGAAAGTTACAGGTTTCGAATATTTTAAGCACAGCAAATAACACACACCATAAAAAAAAACTTCATGTTGTTTTCACAGGTTCTTTTGAATGGATGAATTACATGCACACAAAATGGCTGGGGGTCTACAGATTTTCTAAAACCTTGAGGCCATTTCAAAAACCTAGGTGTCAGAAGAGTGACATAAAGGAAGTCATAACCTGAAATTTTAGGCATTGCAATGGTGTTGTAACATATGATTTGAAAATACCTTGAGGATGTCTGTCACATCATTCAGAGATATAAGTGACTTTCTTCGCTGGATACACTTGAAAGGCACAGTCTATATGTGCTTGGGAGGCTGTACACATGGAAATCCAAGACTTTTATAATGGAAACAATTAAATATGACATGGTGTGTCAAAATCTGTTGCATATCAAAAGTACGTGCATACTAAAGTTTGCCTAGCAACAGGAAATACACCCAGAGCCTGGAGACAGGTCAAGATTATGTTTATACCTGCACATGGGAAGGTCAACTATACTCAGGCTAAGGCATATTGTCATATTAGTCTACTGTCCTTCATGCACAACACAATGCAAAAATTGGTGACAGGAAGATCGGAGACGAAAGAGGGGGCATGTACCATTCATCTACAGCAATGTGCCTACAAACCAGGAATTCCACAGAAACTGCAGTACACCATGAGATTACACATACACAGGAAGCAGTGGTAAACAGGAAGTTACACTTGACCTTTCCTAGATGTTGAGCGAGCTTCTGATAGCATTTTAGATGACATAACACAGGCTGCCAAATGACATGGGCTTGGAGGCACACCATAGCTATGGGTTGGCTCCATGCTGGGTGGCAGAAAAATTACAGCCATACTCACAGGAGAAACACTGGAGGGTCTGTGGCCAATAGCTGTCCACAGAGGGGCATTGTATTACCCCATAGCTGAGAAGCCTGGTTGCACACGAAATCAAAGAGGACTCGATGGGAATGGCTGTTATACAATGCGGTATGTGCTATCCACAGAAGCAGAAAATTCCCAAATAATGTCTTACAGCTTCTTTAGGAGGTTTTGAGTATGGAACATCGGAGGTGTGGTAAAAATCATTTAGCCATCCAAAAAAGACTCAGCACCTCAATCAAACTCTTATGAAACCACGTCACAGACGAAATCAGTTAGCAGGACAACGAACTTTTTTCAAAGTGTGGGGTTACTAAGTGCATGAACATAAGTTCTGCAAAAAAAGATTAAGTATTGTCAAAATGGTCACTACTGCGCCCCCTTTTTTGTATCGTATTCTGTTCTATAAGCATATTAAAGAAAATAACTAAGCATTGATAAGCAAAGCAGTTTTGCTGGCATCTTGTAAACATGGGCAGAAATTCCAATTACACTGTGCTTTTGTATGACTTGCTGATACAATACAAACAGCTAACTGGAAGTTACTCACACTTATATAAAATGCAATGCTTAATCAGTGTCTTTAGAACAGTTCATCACTGGTCTTCATTCAGAGCCAAATAAATGCAGTCCATATGTCCCAAAACCATTTCTTCAAATACATTTCAGCATTATCCTTCCATTAATGCCTATGACTTCCAAAGAGTCTTCAAACAGTACATGGCACCCACAATACAAACAAAGCAAGAAATAGTTAAGTGTAATTTCACAATTACCCTTTAGCGGTAATAAATGGCCTAAATGCATGAGCTAATACCACCTCACACACACCCTGAAGCCTTACCTGATTTTGAGTCTTGTTTGGTGGAATTTCATCCTTCCTATCAGTGGACTCTTCAACTTTAATACTGTCTTCTTCCTTTACATCTATAGCCTCAACTTTAATACTGACTTCTTCAGCTCCATCAACATCACACGCTACATGCGTCACACTACAGGACCCAGTTTCACGTTCCACAAAGCCCATGCAGTTCTGCAACACCACCACACAAATCATGGCTGCCTTCTGTCATCATATGAAACAGAGCACATCTATTGTAAGCATTTCACAATGCATAGAACTGATACCAGCTGTTTGTTTGGGTTTTATATAGCAACAATTAAAAAAGTCTAACAAACAAACTCCATGCAGAACTCCACTTCCTCACACAATTATGGCTGCTCCACTAGTCAAGAAATTCCTCACCTTTTAGAAAACCTACAGGGTGATGACAATTATTAAAAGACTGCATATAAAAATGTGAACACAATATTCACTGAATCAATAAAACAACAAAGGTGTCTGTGTTTTGTTGCAGATTACAATGTACAACAGAACCCTCCACTCACTCTTATCATGAGCCCAAAAATAATCCAATCTGACCATTCTATTTCTTCCAAACACTGACATTACATTATACTCCCAAGTGGTTCCTCCTGGATCAGGTTTCCTAAACTAACTTTGCATTCCCTTTTTTACTATATACATGCTACATATATATCACGTTACTTCCCACGATTATGTTAATAATATTCGGTGAAGAGTAACAGACATGACATTCACTACAGAATCTTCTGCACCCCTCTGTTCCTACCTCTCTCTCACACCAAACATTCTCCTCACCACCCTGCCCTCACAAACCCTCAATCTGTGTTCTTAACTTAAGACACCAAATTTTACACCCACACAAAATGACAAGAACAATGTCAATTTTATATATCAATACATGCAACATTCTGAACTGAATGGCAGCAAGTATTGCCAGAACCTATCCTGCTCTGTTTTCCAAGACCATGGTCCTTCTCAAATTTTGTCAGGATTTAACATATCTTAAACCAGACTTACAACAAAGTGACAGTGACACTTCACAAGCAATGTGACATAAAATACAAATTGCTCTACACTATACCATACGGCCTGCTCACAATCCACTCTCCACAGTCCAACTGTTTCACGAATACAGATTACCAGAGAAGCCAGAATTTCTGAACATTTGTTAAATGTGAACAACACTTAACAAAAAGACATAAATTTAACTCAGGTTGCATAGTTATTACTTGATCTGCCACTGGTTTTTGATTCTCCTTCTCCGCTATATCCCCAACCTGTGACATCCTAAGTTTTAAAACCAGTCATTCTTATTCCCAACATGAAAAGACATTAGGACATTCCTCACCACAAGAAATTCCTTCTTACAGAACTTCAAGGGAAAGTGTCATCTTCAGAGAAGCTTTCAGGAATTCCTGTCATGAATCAAACACATCCAATCCACACCTCAATCTCATTTTATTAATATGGACTTTTGTATTATCTTCAAATCACTATGTGGCAGCACAGTCAGTACAGTGATTAGGATACATGCTGGAAAATATGGGGTTCAAATTGTGGCAGAAATAAGAGAACTATCTCTTCTCCAAAGCATCCAGACCAGCTCCAGTGCCCACCCGGCCTCCAACTCAATGAAAACCAGAGCTTTATCTCTGGCAGTAAAGTGGCCAGTGCAGACAGTCTGACCACTCACGTCCGTCTAGAGCCATGTTTAAAATCAGTGGAGCTATACCTCCACTCAACCTGTATCCCTTCATGGCACATATTGGGACACCTTTATTTTACCTTTACCTCCTACCTATATACATATCTCTCAACAGGTCACATCCATTCTGGTCTTATAAAGGAACCTTATCACACATTACTTACCTGTTACATGCACACTGCATGAACCATTTATTTCATCTTCATTGATCCAATTACATTAACATTATGAACAGTTCCAATAACAAACATCAATGTATAACTTTCTGTGTCCTTCTGTTATTAATTCCCTCTACATGTCAGATATTCTCCAGGTAACTTTCTTCTCAAACTTCACTAAAATACGTTATTCCTTCAATGTAAGAAGTGACATTTCATATCCATAAAAATGAAAGGAATATTTGATTTTTTGATGGATGACACATTCCATTGCAAGTGGTACTGCACATGCAGTGAGTCACAAAATAAAGATTTCTTTTCTTGAAAACTGCTCAAAAACCATTCTGTAGAGGAAAATTTCTGTTTCACAAGGACACACTGATATACTGGCAGGTAATTCTTGATACAGTCTGTACTCATCTGGCTCGGTAGAGGTACAAGCGGTGGCCTCTACCAACAATGGTAAGAACAAATTTAATATTGTACATTTTCTGTGCAAGTATAGTATACCTGCAGTACTCAATACCAACTTGTTGCACGTTTATTTATTCCTCCCACATCTTTTGGTCTCAGCTTTTCACTATCTTTGTGGAGCTTGTTGTTCTTTTGATGTGTGCAGTTTATATGTCAATGTAATTGGTAACAGTTTGCAGATATGACAACAATTATAATTAAAATATTTAGATAATTAAAATCATACTGAAATTACTAAAAGCAGTTTTACCTGATTTTAAGGATCTTAATATTTCAATTTTATTTTTCAGTATTGTATATTGTAAAGACAGTTCAGGTTCCATACAATATAGGAATTTCTTGGTTAGATGAAAAACTGTTAGCTTCTCAGCAATAACTGTCTGCACTGAGGTACACACAAAGATACAGAGAAACAGACAGTGATGGGAAACTGCATACAGCATACCTGTCACATGTGGCTAACAAGAGACACACAGACATTCAGCTCATCCCTCCATACTCTGACCTCACATGTTACTGTGTTTAATATCATGGGTGTGTACCAAGCTTTCAAAGCAGCACACTACTGCCATCTTCACCGTAAAGTCAAACCTAAACACCACACAACACACTGCCAGAATGCAGATGCCACAGTACAAGCTTGCACCACTGTTAACACTACAATGTTAAACACATAACATACCTTATTAGCAGCCTTAACTGCTGGTAACCCTACTGCCAAAGGATCCTCCTCCTCACTGCACACAGATGGTACTGTTTCCCCTAAATCCATGCTGTTCTGTAAACCACCACACACTTCTCAGTCACAGCTGTGTTCTCATTATATACAACAAAACACACAAATATTACGACCATTTGACAGTCAGGTTGTTTCCTGAAACTGTAGTATTCACAGTTGAATGATGTCATTTGCTGTTTGCTGTCTGTGTTCAGTCACTCCATCTACAGCTGGTGGTCACAGAAACATATACTGGTAACACAGTGTGACAGGAAGCCTACTGACAGAACCCAGTAACATAAAGTGACAGGAAGACTACTGACAGAGCCCAGTAACATAATGTGACAGGAAGATTACTGACAGAACCCGGTAACATAACGTGACAGGAAGATTACTGACGGAGCCCAGTAACATAATGTGACGGGAAGACTACTGACAGGGCCCAGTAACACAATGTGACAGGAAGACTACTGACGGAGCCCAGTAACATAATGTGACAGGAAGACTACTGACAGAGCCCAGTAACATAAAGTGACAGAAAGACTACTGACAGAGCCCAGTAACACAATATGACAGGAAGACTACTGACAGAGCCCAGTACCATAATGTGACAGGAAGACTACTGACAGAGCCCAGTAACATGTGACAGGAAGACTACTGCCAAAGCCCAGTAACATAATGTGACAGGAAGACTACTGACAGCCCAGTAACATAATGTGACAGGAAGACTACTGACAGAGCCCAGTAACATAATGTGACAGGAAGACTACTGACAGAGCCCAGTAACATAATGTGACAGGAAGACTACTGACAAAGCCCAGTAACACAATGAGACAGGAATACTACAGACAGAGCCCAGTAACATAATGTGACAGGAAGACTACTGACAGAGCCCAGTAACATAATGTGACAGGAACACTACTGACAGAGCCCAGTAACATAATGTGACAGGAAGACTACTGACACAGCCCTCAGTACACACACACTGCAGCACTGCCCACCTCTCTCACCACCAAACATCCCACAGTAACCAGCTGTATCAACTGTGTTGTGTCCACTGAACAGCCATGCTCACAGTGCAGTAAACTTTCACACTGCCCAGTAACATACAGCATACTGAATGCTATCACCTGAACTGTTCTGTTTCTAACTTCGCTACATGTTCTGACACAGTGCAGTATCACCATCACAACTGTTGCTATCCAACTGCAATACAGACTGTTATGGTGATTTTCCCTCATTTATAAATTTGTTTTCGTAAATAAACACATCTGCTCAAATCAACATTAGAATATTAATATTTTAGCACACATTTACAATTACATTCCTTTTCTTTATGCTGTTGACTGCAGATTCATTACAGAAATATATTCAAAGCTGTCATAACATTTATTGCTTACCATTACGTTTAGTTTATAATTCTGACAACTCAGATAAACAGACACTATTTTGACACTCTCAAATGTTTTGCACATTTCACCCCTTGCCCCTTCATCCCCCCCCTTCCGCCATTCTTATGCAACATCAATACTGTTTGCCACAAGCATGATGGCAGCTGGTGGTGAGGGGTGCGGAAAAGGAAATAAGTAATATTTTGGACACACACAGCGATCAGACACAACATATCACACAGGGACATTCTGCTGATTGACATGTAGAAACAAAAAAGATGTGATAAGCACATATGAAAACAGTGCGTAACTGAATACAATGTACAATACAGCACACATGCACAAACACACTACAACAAAACACACCAACACAAAACACTCACCTCCTGTTCACTCTTTACTGTACACACAAACTGTATATAATCGTCCTCAGTTTTAATTTTAATGCTATCCTCTTCCCCCACATTCTCAACTCCTTCTACTGTGACTGTATCAATTCTCTCCTGTAAAGTTATCAAAAATATAATTCTAATATATGTATAGCACTGCTTGCCACAAACAGTGACAAACAAAGCATAATCCACAACAAGCAGAACAGAATCAATCAAGAGAAGCACAATAAAAGCACCAACTCTTAAATTACCAAACTTGGAAATTCAAAGTCTGAAAAAATAAATTAAACACGAACTTCAGTCAAAGTGCCAGCTGTTAGCTGTACAGGCTGAAGGATTTAATAATACATTTTTGACAAATACATAATTTTTGTTAAAGGCTATAATTTTTGTTAAAGGCTAAGTTGTGATTGGTCTTTCTTCTCCTCTATCTGTAAATGAAATATGGTCTACAGTGCAGGGGAGAATTCTGAACTGCCCACCCTGCAGAAAACACAAACACGCACACGTTTTAGATGCCACATGTTGTGCCCAGTATGAGTCCAAGCATGTGACACCCTCAAAACTTTAAGAAACACAGCAAGGAAGTTTCCATATCATGAGTCCAAACAACAGTGGTCAGAGCGCTAGAACAAATGAAAAGGCCAGACACAAAGACAGTAGACGAGCATTACACAGAAGGAAAACCAACATGCACTGGGGTTTCCAAGCTCCCACGTTCCATACTGACCATCAGACAACAACATTCTGTGTTTTGACACAAAACAGTACAGTAGGATGATACAATGTTCCATGACTCCACACCGCCCTCATTTTCTGTGGCACAGAATTACATCCATTCATTCCTCCAAAACAATGGTAAAAGGTAAAGCTGTCCGTGTGTACACCATGAAGACATTTAGCAGAAGCACAGTTACAACTGCACCGATCTGTAACCTCAGCAGAAAATAGAGATAAGTGATCAGCCTCATGCATCAGCTGCTTCAACTATGCAGAAGGATCCACAACATCCACTGAACAGGCCAGATGTTCCAATGGCTGGTCGGATGTTTTGGATAGAAAGTAAGTCTCTTGCTTCTGCTAAGAAAGAAACCACATATTGTCCAGCCTCAAGACTATCACTATATTGACTGAGATGCCACTGAAAGTAATATTCCCTACTGTGAAAGTTATCATCATTACATTTGCAGATGTGTTGATGCTGTATAAGCTTCAACACAAAACTGTATTGTGTTGTATACATACATTACAAAGTCAACTTCCTTCTGCAGACGTGTTGGGGATGTGTAAGCTTCCGGGCATAACTTTATGTTACATACGCACATAATTACACAGCCAGATTCCACTTACACGTGTGTTTGGTTTGGGTAATCTTCAGTACAAAATCATATTGTGTTACACACATTATGTCACATTATCAGTTTCCCCATTGCAATAACTTTCCCAATAATGGCACGCCCTATACAGCATGACAGTGCGAAGTTACTGGAGCTTCACCATGATTATGCAGAAAAGACAGTTCATTGCAATGCTCATGAATATTTTCGGTGGCAAAACAATTAGAAATAAAAAAAGACTAGTGTGTTAATAACCACGTGTCATCAGCAAGTGAAGCTCAAAACTTAGAAGTTGAGGAGGTGATATGTGCTGCCTGGTCAGTGCTGCCACACACCAGAGGGTGCAGCGATACGTGAGCATGGGAATATACTGGATTCATTAATTGACAGAGAAAACTGAAGAGACCTGGAGGAAAGAATCTGCTTCAGTGCCTGTTCATTCACCATGAATCCCACACAAAGTGATGCAAGACTCAACTGCAGCTATAGTCAGAAGACAGTACCTAACGACCTGACATCAGGATTCAACAATATTCATTTGAAATGTGCACAGCAAAACTTTATGGACACTCCATTGATACTGCACTGTCCACTGATACCAGAACCAATACAAAACACTGGAAAGTAAGGCAATAGTGGGTATCAAGACCTGCAACATCATTTGTTAATACTGGACAGATTTTTAAAAAGAATAAGACACCCAAATACATTTGCAACTGCAAGAACATGTCAGCAGAACTGCCATTATTGTTCTCTGCTTTGGCTGTCAGTAGCAACTACAATAATTTTCCTCTCAGCTCATTTGAAAGTAACACTGACGGCTAATATTTCAGTTTCAATGTGTGAACTGTACAATTCACAGCCAGCATTGTGCTCTGAAATGGTTTTTGACTGTATGTGCCTACAGATACTGTGACAGTATGAAAATGTTAACATTGTAACAGATGCAAAGCTCCAGACAAACTGGACTGCAAATCAGCCAATTTCAGTAGTTCCATGTGTGCAAAACCACATACAAAAATACACATAAAATATCACCACCACAAAAATCATCTCAAAATGTGACTCACCTCAGGTTCACACTCCTGTGATACACAAAATACATCACTTTCCATGCCAATGATGTACTCTTCATTATCAATGCTCACATCTGTTTCTACTTTGACGGTATGAATCCTCTGCTTTAAAATTATAAACACAAATTAATACCAACACATGACACAATCCTTATGCTTTCAGTACATAAATAAATTAGACTGCTACACATCTCATTCCATGCTGGAACTTATAACATTCTAATCTCATTAATTCAGCCCTCCATTAATAAGAGGTGGGATTGTGGTGCTGTTTCATGCTGATGTGTTTGGTGAGAAAAATGCTTAAACAAGAATACCTTAAATGAGTTTCACTGTATACACTGGTTCAGGAGACGTTCCATGCATAACAACCATCATGTAATTAAAATCAAACGATAAAATGAATACAAATTGTTTCAACATTTAATGGGTGCATTAAATTATATTTTACAAGGGTGTGCTGGTAAGTCCTTAGCCCGACCTACTTCTCAATATCATAGGAGGGAATAGATAGTGCCGTTGGAAAGAGGGGCCTGTTCATGTGCCAAATTGCAAGTCTTTTCTTGTTACAGAGGCCGAGTAAGCACGTCAGGCGACGTGGTGATTTCAACAACATTGAGATGCAAGCTGTCATCATTTTTTTTTTCCCTGCAAGGCACCGAAGGAAATTCAAGCCATTCTGACAGAAACATTAGGGGGACATTCACCATCATATGCTACCGTCAAAAACTGGGTGGCCCAGTTTAAACGTGGTGATTTTTCCACCTGTGATGTGCCTTGTCCTGGACAACCCAAAACAGTGACCACCCCAGAGATTATTGATCAAATTCATGAGCTAATCTTGAAAGACACTCAGACTTTGGCTAAATCAATAGCCGTGCAACTCGGCATCTCACGTGAGCAGGTTGGTTCCATCATTCATGAAGATTTGGACATGTGGAACCTCTCTGTGACGTGAGTTCTGAAATGCCTGAAGGCAGATCAAACACGTCAAAGGTGCCACTCATCTAAGCAACTTTTGGAATGGTTTCGGTGCGATCCAAATGACATCCTGCCATGATTGGTGACCACAGACAAAGCCTGGTTATATCACTAGGACCCAAAACACAGGAACAATCAGTGGTGTGGTGGCATAGCGATTCACCCACCCCAAAAAATTCTGAGTGCAAGATTCTGCTGGAAAATTTCTCGCCTTGTTTTTTCGGATGAAGACGGAATCCTCACTGATTGTCTTCCAAATGGCCAAACTATCAACGCGCAGTATTTATTACTCAGCTCTGTTGGTGCAATTGAAGGATATTTTAAAGAAAATACACCGTGGGAAGGTAACCAAGGGGGCCTTTTTCTGCACAACAATGCTCCAGCTCACCAGGCACTTGCAACCCACAAGAAACTGGCCTTCCTGGGCTTCCAATGTCTTGATCACCCACCCCACTCTCCGATCTCGCCCCGTCGCACTACCACCTGCTCCCTGGACAGAAAAAACAATTGAATGGTTGCCATTTTTTATCTTACGCTGAGGTCAGTGCTGTCTGTGCAACCAGGTCACTGCTGCCACGGAGATCTGGTTGGACAGACAACATTCTGAATTTTTTTTGAGTGGCTTGCAAAAGTTAGAGCAGTGGGCTACGAATCATATTGGGCTTCATAAGAAGTATGGTGAATAAATCCTGAGTTCGCTCACTGCAGCTTGTTTCCTTCCTGATTGGGCTAATGACTTATCAGCATCCCCTCGTACTGGCCTTGGAACACAGACATTGTGTTGAAGCCAGTCCTAAAGCATAAACTCCATGTATATGTGGCTCCTGTAGTGAGACCAGAGGATAACAGTAGGCCAATAGCTGTTGTATTATGACCATATGGTGCAGGTGGAACACAACAGAATGATTCAACAAGGCAATATATGCATCAACATAACAGAGGCCTGTTTCAATACCCCGTGTAATTACATGTACTGTACACTCAACTTTATTTAACAAACTTAATGTTCTACGGAACATGCTTATTTAACACCAATTTCACAAACTGTAATACCTTTAAATAACGAAACACAATTCACAGCAATTCATGAACAGCCAATATTATATGTTAAGGTTTTGTTTTTCTTTTAAGATCTATAGTGACAAGTGAACTGGCACTTTGCTACTTTATACAGTCCATAAGAGTATATGGACAGTTGACACACAGGCAATAAAAGAAGTTCCATTTCAACTCAACACAACACTGATTAACATCGGACATAACACAGAAAGCTTGGCTGTGAAGTGTAGCAACTTCAACATTTAAGCAAGTCAGATCATAAGAAACACAAGATGAGATATTTTGCAATCACCACAATAATGACATCATACAAGGTGACTTATAACAATCATGCAAAACTGTCTCAATACCAACAGTACAAAATAAACATATTTTGGAAGGATCTCAGGCTACTGTTCCTAAACCATAATCACTAATATGAAACTGTATGGGAACTTTGCTCCATAAAAACTTCACTTTACAAACACTTCATTACACAGTCAAATAAAACAAAACTCACTTGCAATGAAATCTAACAGTGAGAATGGTTCTCACGAAGGGTACAGTCAAGTGCTGAAGTGCTTAACAGCATGACAACATGCACCTTCAGTCCTGAAAATGTTTGGCACTTCCAAGTTACCTACTGACCAGTGATCAGCCTAAACCCCAGATATTATATTCCCAAATTCCCAAATTTTGTGCTTTCTGTAATTTTATACAATTTTATGTGGTCCCCACACAAACACAAAACAAGGTTATAGTGTATTCACAAAAACAAAAAGGACAATGAACACACATCTTATCCTACACACTTAAAACTGACAGTTAATAATAAGGGATCATGTATCTGCTAAGCAGCTGATCCCCCATAGTCAATGTGTTGTAACATACTGGTCGGTACATTTCAGTGTTCAAACACACTGATAATGCTTGTCCACCCAGTATGATGTATGATAGAACAGCCAACTTTGGAGCTGCGCAGTCTGCAGCCAAGGATTCAAACTTCACTTTGGACAATAAATTGTTAAACTAAATGCGCAAAATAAACAACGCTGTCCCATTAATTTCAAATCCTTTTCATCTGAAAGGCAAAATGCTGTGCTGCATTGGGCATTTGAATTGAACAGTGCACCAGCTGCAGCAGAAACTTGGGATTAAAATGGCCAGACCTTAAGATCTGGAAGAATTTGGATATGGATTATTTTAATTTTAATATTCAGTGGGTGTTAAGATACTGAATAAGAAGTTGTGGGCAGCAAACAAACAATGGTCCTCCAGGCCGGCGAGTGGCTAACAGTCCTTACCACATAAACTTAGCATGTTATGGAATGGAACAGACAGAGAGACCGCAACAACCTGAATGGCTATTCAAAGACTATGGTGATACCGGTATAGATAAACGATCATAGCACAGAAAACAAATTCTAGCGCAACTGATTCAACCCGGAGATACAATATATTTTGAGATTCTTGAACTTATTTATCCTATCTGGACAAGGGAGGAAAAACCTTAACAGTGGAAAGAGTCAATCATTGTCCATATCTTACACTAAGGATGACGGTCAGGGTGTAGTCATTACTAAGGCATTATTATCAACTACCTACAAAATTTTATCCAATATCCTTCTCTCAAGTCTAATTCCATATACAAATAACATTACTGCCGATCATTTGTGTTGATACTGACATAACAGGTCAACTACTGACCATACATTGTGCCTTCATCAAACACTTGAGAAAAAATCAGAGTGCGGTTTCAAATAAAAGCCTATGATTCAGTACAATGGCGATTTAGTTTAAAATTCTGATTGAGTTTGGTATCCACACACAATTACTTCAATTAATAATGTTTCCTATTAAGAATGGTCTAAAAGATGGATATGTTTTATTATCACTGCTTTTCAACTTTGTTTCAGAATATGCTGTTATGAAGGTCAAAGCAAATCACAAGTTGTTAAAATTCAACGGTACACATCAAGTGATGATGATGGTGTTAATTTACAGAGTCAAACCATAAACCATAAGCTGTATTAGTCCATTTTAATAAGACTGG
>Ga0123352_10001902_pt1 | contig 28433 bp, 19 predicted proteins | sample TergutLab28metaG_FD_89700 | JGI IMG/M metagenome (GOLD analysis project Ga0123352, IMG submission 89700) | Labiotermes labralis P1 segment gut microbial communities from Petit-Saut dam, French Guiana - Lab288 P1 | ecosystem: Host-associated > Arthropoda: Insects > Digestive system > Gut ... | reverse complement strand
CCGTAGCAAGGCACTCTTCGCAACATAACATTACACAACACGGCATGCTGCCACAATACCCAACTGATACAACGAAATTAATGTGACTTTTTATAGTGTGACTTTAGCAAGGACGATATGGCTCCCTGATGATGGTCCTAGGACCGAAATATATCGGAGCGTTTTTAATGTTTTAATGTGTAAATTTTATAAATTTAATATATGTGCAGTGGTTAGTATAATAATTGAACAACTGTAAATCTAATCGATTCTTCATTGCACGTCATTACAATATCAAGAAATCTGCGACTGAAGTAATGAGATAAGTCTGTGTTTCCGCCCTTCCGTATGAGTAATATTTGACAAAAGGAAGTCCGAATAATTTCAGAGTAGAACTCCAGCACCAAAGTGAGCTACAGCCCGTCGAGTGGCTTCGGATGTAAAGCGTCAGAAGGCAGACATTACCACAAAGCTGTTTATTTTAAGCACGTTTTAAAAAACAAATGTAAAATAAAATAAAATTCGCCGAGGTAACAACCGGGTGACCAAATGCTTACACAACCACCCCCGCAGCTTTCAGCGAGAGCGTTTTGGGAATTGAGTCACACTGGAAAGAACCACTTTTCTGTGTTTCCTGCAGTTTGAAACAACAATCTAATCGGAGGGGAACAGCTAAATTGCCTTCAACTCCTGTTTGTTGCGGATTGAATTTTGAGCTAATTTTCAACTAGATCAGAGAGAAGCGCGAGGGTGGAGGTGTTTGGCGGCTCTTTTTAGCACAGAGCCACCAAGGAGTGGAAGATGAATCGCGAGGGGTTGAAGGGTTTGAAGTGCTTGTAGCAGTTTGAAGCAGGGAGGGGGAACCGTTTATTGAAGAACAATGAAGTTAGAGATTGGAAAAGACCCCCTGACATGCCAATACCCTACCCCTGTAGCGGAGGTTCCACTCTGCAAATTATTATGGCTGTGTAACAAGTTTGTCGCCTCAGCACTGTGTCAGTTTGCTCAGGTCCCACCAGTACGTTTACAAATTTTCGACTCCTCTTTTTAACTTTCCGGAATCACTCTCTTTAAAGCACATGTTACAGGATTCAGGTTTCAAAACACGAGTAAACTAATCTAGCAGACCCGCTCTCGTAGTTGTGTGTGTGTGTGTGTATATATATATATACACACACACATGTATATATATATACATACATACATATACATACATACATACACACACACATAGATACATATATACATACATACATACATGCATGCATACATACATGCATACATGCATGCGTACATACATGCATACATACATACACACATACATGCATACATACATGCGTACGTACATGCATACGTACATTCATACATACATACATACACACACATACATACATACATACACACACACATACATAAATACATATACACATACAACTACGAGAGCGGGTCTGGTAGATTAGTTTACTCGTGTTTTGAATCCTGAATACTATAACATGTGCTTTAGAGAGAGTTATTCCAGAAAGTTAAAAAGAGGATTCGAAAAGTTATAAACGTACTGGCAGGACCTGAGCAGTATATATATATATATATATATATTTAATTATTTTCTTACATTTATTTATATTTGTACAGTACACATTAATTTACGCATCTGCTTCTTAAAACCATTAACAATCGGCGCTCAGCCACACAGACAAATTACAAACTTTGTCACAAATTACATAGACAAATTGTTAATTTTATCTGTATATATCACATATTTTAAGCTGCATAATCACACGACATAAGTTGAAGCTGTGTTAATGTTATGCTAGTGGTTTGGTCATTATACTAATTAGTTCTTAATTGGTTTCTCATGTGGAATATATATATACAGCTTCGATAGGAAAAGATCAAACCCAAAAGTCCATCTGGGAGATTAGAAACAGGCTGGAGAAAAATACTGAAACGAATATCATAGATCAGGCCTGGTCAATATGCGGCCCTCGAGGAATATATTTGCGACGCCTTTTTAGGTGGGGGGGGCGCAACAGCCCCCAGTGAGCCATGGCGTACTCATTAACGAGGTTTCTAGATCACACACAACGACGCACCACAGTCGGTAGGACTTCTCTGGACGAGTGATCAGCCCGGCGCAGAGACCTCTACGTGACAACACACAACACTCACAAGAGACAGACGTCTATGCCACCGGTTGGATTCGAACCCACAATCTCAGCAGGCGAGCGGCCGCAGACCTACGCCTTAGACCGCGCGGCCACTGGGACCGGCATTTGCGACACTAGGTCACCTAAATAGTTCCAATACTGAAATTTAACAAAAATAGCAGGTCAACAGAATATAATATGACAAATTTATTAGGAGAGAAAACGTTTAGAAACTGTAACTCAGCATTTTTAAGACATCACACAATAAACCAATATTTATTTTTGTTTTACCGAGTTGAGTGCGACCTACTACTTCGTTAGCCAACTTACTGTTTGTAAATAATTGCGTTCTAGTTAAATCGATGCCCCCCCCCCTTTCCGACATACTTATTTACAATTGCGACCTTCAAGCATTTCCTTGACGTATTATGTGGCCTTCCTGTTGGTTGAAATTGGCCACACCTGTCATAGATAAAAGGTTATGGTAGCACGAAATGGATTCAATTGGATCAGAATTTTGCGTAGAGTAGATTCTCTTGGACATGGTTACAAAGCTACGGATTTTAAATTTATTGAACTCTTTAAGTGCAGTTCCTAAGCCATTGCACAGTGCAGCACATATACTCGTCCATCAGCTCTTTGGTTATATGACAGACTGTGCATGGGACGGCCACCTACAGGTGTGATGATACCAGAGGCTGTGTAATAGAATTTTGACCTCCTGATGATGAGCACATGGTGCTCGAAACACGTAGAGGCATGAAATAAACTTATTGTAAAACAAAAATGTTGTGCATCAAGTTGGTTAATTACTAAGATAAATATACTGAGATGCACGATCAGCAAAACATCAAAATACTTCTATATATTCAAAACAAAATAAGGAGACGAGCATCACGAGACTATTTTCCCTTAAAAACTGGTGAATGCAAGTTAAACAAGTAGAAACATTTATATACCATGGCACAAAAGTCAGTATTTGCAGTGACATAAGTGGGGAAATAAAAACTCGAATGATAGGCGTAGGGTTGCAAGGGGTAGGGAAGTGCATTCAGTAAACTCTCCTACCCATACCTCACCTGCCCATGGTGCAACCTGCCCTAACTAACGAGGCTCTGGGGACCGAGTGACAGCGGTATAACTGTCCCATCAACCGCAGAGGAAATGCTGCGGAACACGCCTGTCCAGAGGCTAGAAGGTGGCAACCCCACCACTGAACTACCTAGCGGTAGGCTAGTAACCCGCCCTAGGGAAATAAGTATTACGTTCAGGCCTCATTGTAAAGACAGCGGGACGGCAAACTTGACGACGAACTATGGCAAGAAAACGGTTAAAGCGAAAATGGAAAAAGCAGGCTATAATCAAATATACAATCTTCAATGTAGGGAGAATAACCCACAAAGAAGAGAAGCTGGGCTGTATATCCAATGAGAAATAAATTAAAATATCAGTAATTACAATATCGAAAAAAAAATTTGAAGGGTACAGTGGAAACAAATAATTACATAGCACCGAAAAGTGCTGTAAACTGAAGTACACAAGCACAAGCGGGTGAAATGATTTCGATTCATAAATCAATCAAAAACACAATTAGTAATTATGCGGAATGAAGCGAAAGAATAAAAAGGTAAATCAATCCCGTTACATGCCTGTAGTGACCCAGAGGGTTCCAGGAAGTTAAGGTTCCCAGATTTCATGACAACGGCACAGGATGGTGGTAAGGTCAGCCTTACGCACCGGCCGCCTTTACCCCCAGTAAATGCTCCTGGTACTCATTTCTGTTAGAGACTGAGTCGACCACAGGGTCATATTGCGATCGGAAGGATTTTATGTCGATGAAAAATTCCTATGACACCAGCTGGGATCGAACCAGCGACCTTCTGATTTGTAGCGCAGCACCTTAACCAAATGAAGTAAAACTGAATATGGGAGGACGGGAATGATCATTTTTGGACTCTACGCCCCAGAATAAGGAAGAGTCTAACAAAAATTATTGCATCTTACTCTCAGGAGAGCTGAACGATAGAACAGGAAATTCTGAAATCCGTAATATTGCTGGAAGTTTTGGAGAACCAGTAACAAATACAAATACATTGAAACTAAGAGATTTTGGCACATATGGCAACGTGAAAATAATGATCTTATTCTATAAACACAAAAATGTAAAAATATACACTTCGCCAGCTCGCAATTCCAAAGCAATTATAGACTCTTTCATTATTCACAGGAAGCTATCAGAACTATCCCTAGAGGTGAGAGATTACTTAAGAAGTGGTACTGGTTCAGAACAATTTTTGACTTTGGCTAAATTAAGATTTCCACCAAAATGGTTACATTTACCCAAGAACGCCGCAAGCAAAGAAAATATACTTAATTATGAAATTAGATTACACAATATCGAAAATATAAGATGGCTATGCAAAAAAAAGAATTCAACACAGCTACAAGAAATTCCAGAAAGCAGCAATATTGTTTTGTAATTGAGGAACACCAAAACCATAATCTCACAGGCAACAGAAGAAAGTCTGGGGAAATACGAAACATTTACACAAAATATTAAAAATATTGGATGATGAAATAAAATTAATTGTATACAAAAAATTTAGCATTCAAGAAATATCTTCAAAAAAAGATCACAGACTATGAGATTGAATATAAGCGTAGAAGTTATTTTGGCCTACATAAAAATCAGTAATAACAAAAGTCCAGTTACCTATATAAAAATGCAGTTCGATCAATTACTGTGTATGCACAAGAGTTCTGGATACACTTCCATTCGGATGAAAAAATTCTGGATGTGTTCGAGAAGAAAGTATTGCGAAGGATATGCGGCCCAATACAGATCGGTGGCGTTCTGAGAAGCAGATATATCTTCGCACTATATAAACTGCATAAGCGGGCCGGGATAGTGTAGTCTGTATAGCGACGCGCTACAGGTTTTAAGGTCCAGGGACCGAATCCCGGTGGGGGGCGAGATTTTGCGCATTCGCGCAGACCTGCTCTGGAGCCCACCCAGCCTCGTATAAAATAGGTGCCTTTCCCGGGGATAAATCGGCCGGGACATGGCGTTGACCACCCACCCCCCACCTAGCACCGAGGCTGAAGAAAGCGTAATGAATGAATGGTATGTGGTTTCGAGCCCTCCCGGGCCCAACGCACCTAGGCCTTAAAACAGGCCCTTTTTGCCCCATGATCTATTACTAGGTTTAAAGGAGTCCTGTTCCTTTACCAAAGTTCCAGATGGCCCCTGTAATTAGTTTCCTGATATCCTCAGGATCCAAAAAGAAGGAACCCAGACGTGTATGTCTGAGTAAACCCAATGCCTCACATTCACACAACATGTGGACTGAGGTTTCCTCCTCAGTACCACATTTCCTACAAGTTGGTTTATTACTCTGACCCATTACATATAAATGTCTTCTCAAGATGTTATGTCCAGTAAGGGACCAATAATAACTCTGGATTGTGTCCTATTAAAGGACAATAATCGGGCCTTTGTAGCCAGGTTAGGGCCAGAAATCAGTTCTCGAGCCTAAGAAAGAGTAGAGCTATAATTCTACTCCCCCTCGGTGTCTTCATGGCAGGTTTTAGGGCGAACTTTACGTTTGCATTACATCGTGCAAGAACAAAACTTTACAGCAGCGACTGCAATAGCAACAACAAGATTACGCTTGATCTGTCGTGTGCAAGGTATGGAAAAGTAGATGCGCAAGGAAATTGTACCTGCAAAAATCAATGGAAAAACAAAATTGGGAAAAAGAGGTTCAAGATGCCTGGATGAAGTTAATAGATCTGCAAGGAAAGTGCAGCTAAAAATGTGGCGTCGAAATGTTTTACACGGCAAATGACAGTGGAGAAACTCTTACTGGAATTGGAGACTCTTCCGATATTTAGACCCGATGATGACCTTCACCTGAGTGTCCGAAATTATTCTCGGGCACTCAAAGCTTCTTGCATCTCATAATGAAAGATTTTACACAACCATAATGTGTAGAAGAAGCACCCTTACGTACACATGTAAGTTCTGTTTCTTTCCTACAACTGTTGTCGACAACCTGAAAATGCCTAGTTTCTACACAATCAAAACAGCACGACCGTTCCTGGTGGCAAATTACAAATAGAATTGGAGGAAACGAGTATTGCACTAACTGTTCCTGCAGTCATTTGAAAGACTGGGGGACGTTGCGAAAAGCCGAAATAATACGCTTCAGGACCGAATGTGGAGCCTAGACAACCCGGCAATACTGACCACTTTCCCACGACAGGTGAATGTGGTACTGTACAACAAAGACTAACAAGCGCTGTGAATCTCTAATACAAACAGTACGTACCCAGCAATAAGAATTTAACATTGTACTGTCTGTCGGTGTTTTTCCGACACTGACGCAAGATAGCGAGAAGATGTTCAGAATCCGTGTGAAGTGAAAATTAAATTGTCTCTGCAGGTTTATTGCAAATTAAAAGAAATGACTTTAGAGACAAGTGCCAGACGAAGAACAACAAAGTTACGTGAAGAAAGAGAATTAAGCAAATTCGGCACATCGAAGACCTTAACAACTTTATGCTAAAGAGATACAAGGAAAAAGAATAAAATGGTTCCTAGCAGGAAAGTAAAAATCAACAACAATGTGAAATTCACTCTATCTCCTTAAAAGACTTTGAATTAGGTAACTGCATCTAAAAAATACAGAAGTTTAATAAAGGGAGAATTCCTTTTGAATATCATTGAAATTGTTAAGATTGGAAGGGGAAGAAAGCAATATGACTGTTGAGGGACGAAAGAGCTGAGGCAATCCCGACCTGCAGAAAGGTGGCAGCAACAGCAATGATTCACCCTTCAATTATGCAAATGTATTCTCAGAAAATACGTCAAATAATTTCTTAACATTGGCAAGTTTTGCGGGCAGGTGTCTCCATAAATTCGTTTAGTAATGCACCATTTCACTCACTCCACTCGAAACGCTGGCTGTTAAAGCGCCGACTGGGAAATGACATAATCAAGAACGATTATTCGGGAAGGCTATGGAAAGTGGTCATCCTGCCTACAAATAGACAATATTGTGGCATTTTTCCGTTACAAATACAGGAAAAGCAGAATACCAGGATACGAGGTTTCAGACAGAAAATCCAGGCTAAAAACTACCAAATATTTCTCAGTGTTAACATTCGGTATAATAACATGGTCGTGAAGAAAATTAAATAAGTAGCTTTTTATTTTAGCTCTTTGCATAGTCAAGTTAGAGCGATGATAGCGATGGGTAGAAAATAAATGACGCATTGAAACAGGAGAAGTAAAAGTCTAAGTGACAGCATCCCATTTTTTCTCCGAAAATATACTCTGCTGATTTCGAATAAATAAGACATTTCGAACTAATAACTGATGTGGGAAAGTTTAATTTTTGGTCTAACGTAACGCCATAGAAGTAATAAAGCTGAAATTTAAGTTCGTAATCCAAAATTAACTAACTCAGATAACTACCCTTATTGTCGAACCGTGCATATCGTCGAATTATTTAATTTTAATAGTGACTTTAGCTAGGAAAGCTTAGCTCCCTGATGATGATCTTAGGATCGAAACGTGTCGGAGCAATTTTAGTGGTTTAATATGGAATTTTTATATATGTGCATCTGTTGGTATACTAATTAAATAATGCCTCAGATAAGATACAGAAAACATTTAAATATGCTGTAATTATTTAATTCAGTTGTCGATGTTAGGAACATGTAACAGTACACAAATAATCTGGTCCCGTGTAAATGTGTAATTTATGCAGTGTTTGTAAATTCGTGACTTTAAGAAACACCAGCAATAACCGGATATCAGGCCCACAGATATACGAAAATTTGCAAAGAAAGGAAAATTTGTGTAATCTTAATTACAGCACAAACTTCCACCCTTGTATGATTCTCGAACGAGCTCAATCAAACGACAAGTTCAATAGTTATGTTTCGTTATAATTCAGTAATAGGAAAGTTCCTCCTGAGCTGACGTAACTCCCTACCTAACAAATGACGTCCCAATTTCAAGGGAAAGCGACTTAAAACAATCATGTTCCAATCCATAGACCCGTTTGTGAGAAGCGACGGCAACACGCTGTGTATCCGAGAACTAGCCAGAGAAGTAAATATAAGGGAGATAGAGAAAGTGAGGGATAAATAACTGAAGAGGAGTGAAGAAAGGAAAGAAAATAAAAGACGGAACCGGAGGAGGAAATAGATTTGCGAATGAAATGAAATTCACGAAGTAAGAGAGAAATAGCAGCAACCCGAAGCATGCGAAATCAAAGATCTTAAAGGACAGAAGACATATGATGAAAACTTTCAACCCGTCGGACTTCCAAATTTAAGCCTCTGTGCTCATCTCATTCCGAATTGGCAGTACAACCTAAAAAAATCACCTTTGACAGAAGCAAAAGTAACGTCCGATTTTATGAAGGAAAATACGTAACATGCTTGAATAAACAAATGAATAACAAATGCACTAGATATTCACAAAATGCATGACTTTTAAGTAACTCTAATTAAATGAAGAAACGTAACTTCAGACAGGCAAATTCGATCTTGGTTTGCTGGCTTTCTTTTACTAGGGAGGAAAATTGAATGTTTTCAACTTGACCGTGTAGCCCTTCGTTTACTTCTGGGCAAGTGAGACGGAATTTCATAAATCTGGACACGAATAAGATATCAATACAGCACACCCCATCTCCGTGTTGCAAAATTTTCTCATTTGTATTACCAACATGGAAGCCGTACGAGCGCGCCTGTATGGCTATTTAACGCGATGCTTTGATATCTTATGTCTGAAAGATCCTAAATGTAAGAGATTTTTTAAAATTTGTCACTACACATACAAAGGTCACTGTACATGTAACTTACACGCAGGTCTGAGCCATCTGGGCTAAGAATTTATCTGTGGCTGAACTACCAAATTTATTTGTAGCCGACAAAAAATAAAACAAAAGGAGTACAGAGAATATTATATAAACCGGAAAAAAGTTCCATATTTGTACATGTCACAATCTGTATTTCTACTGTCGTTTCTCAAATCATGCAGGACGAGAAGGATAAGAAGAATACCACGCATGAAGTACGTTATCAAAAAAACTGGTAATGGAACTTACACAACCCTGGCATAAGTTCTGTCCCTAGTGTATTGTGACTTAGAAGGAAAATGAAACAGAACATCCACTTTTGGAACCAAATAATTTGTTAGTAATAGTTTTAATTTTTTATTTATAATAATGCCACTCAAAATGGCCGCACTCTGCCTCGACGCAAGCCTTGAGATCTTCCGACCACTCTGCTATCGCGGCACGCACCTTCTCCACAGGGATCTCTGCCGCTGCTTTCACCAGGGATCTCTTCAGACTGTCAGGTTGTTGTGACGCTTTTGGCAAGCCATATCCTCCAAAACAGCCCACAATTTGTAGTCCCGGGAGTTGAGGTCTGGACTCCCGGAAGGCTAATCCTCGGCGCTGATATAGGCCGGAACGTTCCTCCGCAGCCACTCCTGAGTCGTCTTGGCTTTTGGGCAGGAAATGAGCCGTGCTGGAAAATCCACTCCTAACCATTGAAGACGGTCATGTTAGGCTCTTTCACAACTCTTGTAGCACATCCTCTTGATACACTCGGGCACCATTTACACCCCTTTCTTGCAAAAATGAAGATTTGTCACTCCCTGATGGGACATCTCCCATCAAACCATGACGTAGGAAGGGTGATGGCATCCCTGCGCCCTCAGAATGCGCCTCAAGGGACGTTTGAGCAGATATCTTGTTGTTCTGGTCGTTATACTGCTCCTCGATGGTAAAAAAATTCTCCTCCGTAAAAAGGATATTTTAGTGCCCGTTCTCAGCGTACCACTGGAAGAGACGCTTTGCTCTTGTCCGTCGGATCTCCTTCAAAGCAGGCGTAACGAGGTGTCTCTTTGAACGGCGGTGCGCTATCATGTGTTGATTGTCCCTGATGAGGTACGACTTGATTGGGTCGATATGTTCAGCTCTCGGGACATGATCTTGTTTCCAGAGCGGATTTCAGCGAATTCGCTCCCGTACTGTTTTGATAGCGGCTTCATCCCTCACACTTTTCAGACGTATTGACCGAGCCCTGTCTTCAACACCCCAAAGTTCCTTATAACGTTTAATTTTCCGATAGACGAAATTTCGCGAAATGTTCAATGGTTTCAAGAGATTGAAAGTTTGAGAATCTGATTTTCCGCATTGGTGAAGGGCAATCACAGCCACGCGGTTTTCCTTCAAAGCCCACTCCATGTTAACACTGCGAAAGACGTGAGCAAACTGCCTAGGCACAAGTACCTGAAGGGTTAATAGTCCAAAAATAACCAACCTTTGAACCCTTCATTTTCCTTCTAAGTCACAATATACTTGGGACAGAACTTACGGCAGGACTATGTACTTTGAGAAATCTAACTGAAACTTAATTATAGTCCTATATGAGAGAAAAATAATACAACGCATGCCAATAATACGAAAATTTTGAATGCATTCTGCTGGAAAGAGACAGAAACCAAGGTCGGAAACTGGTAAACACTAGCAACTACTGACTTCCGATGAAAGGCCAAATATGACAGAATTAGTCGATAAATTATCTGTGTTCCTAATTCGTCGTTCAAACTTTGCTTCATTTATAAATCTAAAGAGTCAACATGAATTCAAAGTCATAAAAAAAACTGTTAGGTGTTTATTCTGTAAGGGCATTTCTGTGTCTTCAGGTAGTATCAAAATAAGCCACTTCAATAACACTGAGAGGTTCACGTAACATTATGTAACTCAGGGGGACTGCAATAGAGCGACAGAAGTAAGCCGAAGGGTTAATAAAGGAAAGATGTACAAATATACAAACAAGATTTCTGCTTCACATTCCCTCAGGGTCTAACATGCGTTACAGAAATTTAACTAAAAATATTGTCTACACAACCATGAATATTGAACAAATACACCTGAAGCGCCAACGGAAGTGAAGGTAAATACAACTTCCGTCTAGCATTGACGAGTAACGAAATTGCGTACATATTCAATATAAACATACTACATACAGAGAGAAAAGGTATGTAATCAGATGTTATATGGGGAGCCACACAGTGTAAAAAGGGGATTCATGTGGAAAACTCAACGTAATATATACAGTAACATAATAAAATCTTCTACTGATTTCGTAATTAATTAAAGCACAACTCATTTAATACAGCAAATTAAATGTCGACAATTGTTCACAGTCAAGATATCAGCATGTTGTACTGAACACGATTCTTAAAAGACTCCATTTCTTTAAAGAAGCTGCAGTCTCTCTTTAGTAGTAAAATGAAGAGAAGTAGTAAAACTAAGGATGCAGAATTAGACATTTTTAGAAATGTCAAGTTTAACATTAAAGTAGACGAAGTAAAATAAAATACACCTCGGGCGGTTAATTTATATTCAAGAAGCAAAACTAAATGCCTCCAGAGGAATTGTTTAACTTACCGCAGCCCAAAGACAAATGGACGGCCGAAACTGCTCTTGAAGACCAATCAGATTGACAGAGACATAAAATACGGTTAAAATATGGTTGCGGTGCCGAAACAGGCTTCAGTCTTACCTGTGAAAGAGACATGATTCATAATTATGTAATGCATATGTGTGAGCAAATCACTTATATTTTATAACTACGGTCTGGCAGTAAAACCACCATACTCGCCACCGCTGACACCTCAGTCCGCTAAAACGCACAAACCTGGGTCACTTCCAGTTCTAATACACCTCCTTACCACAAAAATTAATATTATTCTCCCAACATGTATTTTACTAAGAAATTTCTCCACTCCACTCAGTAGGCACCCATTGTCTTTGAATCTCTATCATATTGTCTACAACATTGTAGCGTGAAATTCACAAAAGTGACAATCCACGCTTGCTTGTATAAATCAGAATGTTGCGTAATTTGTAATATCCTGAAAAGTTGAAAAGATACATCGAAGATTCTAACAGGCATTAAATGGCCTAATTTGTGAAGGCATAAAACAGTGATTTGTCCCTGTTAGCTTAGGTACCTAAGTGTGTCAGGTACATTTGCAGGTCCGTCAGTCAGTCAGCCAAGCAGACATTCAGTGGATGTAATCTTTAGGTCCTGACGGCTGTGACTATCAAGGTTACGGTCTTCTGGAAATGTCCCATCGTGTTAAACGAGTACAAAGTCCATCAATTCTTGGACAGCTTGACCCATGACGATGGGACTTATACGTTGCCTCGAAACGCCGTTAAGTGTCAATCAACGCTGTGTTAACATCCCACAAGAGCGAAGATCCAAGTAAGGTCTTGTTTGAATAGGTGGTTCATTTGTTGAAGTGTGGCGAATCACATGCAATAAAAAAGGCTCCATGGTATTTCAAATCGATTTTGTAACAAACCCATGTACTCGTATTTCAGAACAGAGAATAATGCTTTGCAGTAGCGTTTTCAACATTATTATTTTACGACAGATATTGCAATGGGGACATAATCTAAACTGCAGTGTAACGGGCGAATGGTAATAAATGACAATGGTGTGAATCTGCTTAGTGTCAGCGGAATGTCAAACACAACAGCTCCTTGTCACTCGACTGTTATTCTAGTAGAGTATTCCAAACCGTAGTTCGCGGAACTATCTGGAATACGTAGAAATATCAACGAATTTTGACACGAAAATGAGCAATGGCAAAATTTCTGCCAGCAATGTCGTATGAAGGAAATTTACGTACGGATATAAATGCTATATATTACATTGAAACTAATGTTCATAATGAGATTTTGCTAGCACAAACATTTGATAAATCATGCATGGATGGAATATATTATTAAATTTTAAACTTGGGAAGAAGGTTGTGATAATACAATTGAAATAGTTTAGGTATGATAAAAAGACATGCTTTCTTGACACTCTGTAGGTGGTCGTCCGGTGCACTGGACGGCCACCTACAGAGTGTGACGATACCAGATGTTGTATAATACAATTTAGACCTCCTGATGATGAGCACAGCAGTGCTCGAAACATGTAGAGGAATATAATAAACTTATTATAAAACAAGAATTTGTGTATTAAGTTGGCCAATTGCTGAGATGCACGGTCAGCAAAAATAAAAAAAAAAAAAAAGAGGAGAGCTGATGTAGGTAATTACTTCGCTCACAACAAACTTACGGAAGGGAATCCAAATACCTCACTAAAGAGCAGATAAGCGTCCTCTGAGGGCGGAGCAGGGAGTAATAAAAGTAGGCAGCAATAATGGGAAGCTGAAACGCCATTCAGATTACGCCACTTTGTGACAATAAAAATGTATAATCCGGGTGTTTATAAGTCCCGAAGGTATGGTAACTCTGACATTACAGAAGCACTGAAAAGGGGAATGTCCCAAATATCTGCGAATGTTACCAAGGCAAAGATGCGGTGAGTTTTTAGGTGTAAATTCGATACAGACGTGATGAAATACGCGGGTATTATTTGACGTGAAGACTGACGCTAGTCACTTCCCGTCGGATCGCTTAACTTACAAATTTCGACTTACGTCGAATAAGGGGTCTGTTAGATGGGACGCGTATCTGTGAACAGAAGGAAAACACTTCAAGCTCCAATGTAAATTCTGGTGAGCAAGAACCTAATATTAATAGTAAGGCATTGAATTAAAACAGGTAGACAACGACTCGTGGAAAATGGGCATACCATCATGCAATGTGCTGGCTGCCGTCATGCGAAACGATCCGAGTGAAGACCGATGCAACATCACCAATATCATCACCAATCATCATCACCACCATCAAGCAGTCTCTCCTACGTCAGGTCCACAGCCCCCTCCAAAGCGATTTCTCCAGAAACTGCGATCAAATGCTTCCGTTTTCAATCTCCAGCATCTTCTTGTTTCATTAAAAACATTCGGTAGCTGCCTACAACTTCTACATCGTCTTCCCTTCCCTTCTGTCTTTCCTTCTATATCCCTTTCAATAACGTATTTTAGAAGGCAGTTCCTAAGCAACATGTGACTAAACGAGTCGCCCTTCCTTTTTTATTGTACGTAGGTCGCACATTTCCTACTTCACTCTATGTAGGACTTCATCTTCCACACAATCGGTCCAACTGATCTTCCCCATCCTTCTCCAGCACCACATTTAAAAACTTTCAAGGTATTTCTGATCTGCTTTCCGAAGTGTTCAAGTTTCAGCAACATACAAAGCTATAATCCAAATATAACAATTCACTAGTTTATTTCTTAAATTTACGTCTAAATTTTTGGTGAAAAGTCATCGTCGTCATCGTCATATTATTATTATTATTATTATTATTATTATTATTATTATTATTATTGAATGCTGCTATTTCCTTAGCAAGCCTAGGTTTAATATCACACGTACTTCTTGCATCATTTGTTATCGGGCTACCCAAATATTTGAAATATTCTACATGTGCTGCGATGTGTCAGCTAAAATAATATCCCTGCAGAAAACACCTACCTACTCAAAAGAAGTATGGGCGTGAAAGTATACACTGTTGATGAACAGAGAAGAAAGATTATTCCTCCATCCTCTTTGCCAATATCATTTGCGCATTCATACCGCCCTTTCATTCATTTTCCTCTTCCCCCATTCTTCTTTTCGCCTTACTTTATTTTACTTCGCCTGTAAATTTATATTTCTTCCCTTCCCTTAATTTTCTATGAATATTCTTTTTTTTTTTTGCCCCTTCTATCCCTCACAACCTCCTCCTTATAAACGTTGGTACCATAGTGCCCTACACATCGACAACATATTATCAGCTCATCGGCTCACACAGTCGTCACTGTGGAATCATTTCATGAGAAGAGTTTTAAATATGCACAGCCGCACGAACCTCCAAAGGCAATGACATTTTCGCATAGTCTCGTAATAAACGGAATGTCATATCTAAGATTAAGTGACGCACCCGCGTGCACAAACAACGCGCATAAGCAGCATGAATCACCGCCTCCTTCCTTAATTTCTTACAGACGCATGAACTTTAAATATTCTGAAATCACAGAGCTCTGAGCGACGACTTTAACGGTGCAGGGTTTCCTACAATAGTTCATTTAACTGTCCAGCAGACTGCTTCATGGATACGAGGCTTTTTTTCCATGTTTACAAATTTAGAACGTAATAGGCTGCGGGCGAAGTCAATTCACAGAATCACATCATATCAGTCTTAATGCGACCTAATACCGTGTTGCTTCTGTCAACTGGTATGGTCTTTCAATTTTTCCAAACAAAATTATATACGACTTTCTCACTCCCTACATACGTGCCACACGCCCAGCCACGTCCTCTGTTTCTACATCCTAACCATAGTAGACGCGATATAGCCTGCGGTTCAAAGAAGAAGGTGATAGATAAAACTAAAAAGCAGTGATAAAACAGGACAAGAATAACAAAAACGTAATATGCCTTATGGTAGCGCCATATTATTAGGTTATACGAACACAAAAATTGTTTCAACTTGGTTGTGTGTGGAATGAGTCACATGTAATTTTTCGTAACTCCATCCCGATGTAAGCAATCCCTATAAAGTTCTGGATAGTTCCGTAGGTCTCCAAGAAGTTGAGACTTCTAGAATTTCTGCACAATCAGAACATGTAAGTGGCAAGGTTGTCAGCCCTACGCACTGACCGTCCTAACACCCCCCTCCCCCCTCCTCCGGAGATATCCCTGGCACTCACTTCTATTAGAGGCTAAGTTGACCCCAGAGCAATAGTGCGGCAGGAAGGACTAAGTCATTGAAAAAACTGCAATAACACCATCAGGAATCGAACCCGCGAACTTCCAACTGCACTACCGCGAACCTACAACTCGTTTTGCAGAGCCGACTAATCTTCTAGAGTAAATTCTCTTCAGAAATCATCCCGCAGAACTCTTGGCATAAGTTTAAGGCAAATGTATTTGTTCCAGCTTCATTTCACGTCAGTCTGTCCGTTCTATAAGCGTACCAGACCAACGACTCGTCTACTATTTGCGTCGCGTCAGCGAATCGGAAGGAACTCATTCCAGACAAAGACAGAGCAAAAGACGGTCTACGTTTCCAACTGCAGTCAGCAAGTACAGCTTTCTAGAATCACTCCGTTCCCGATCACGTCTTTCTGTATGCAAAAGCTTATTGGATTTGCTGAGTCTGTCCATCTATCCATCCATTCATTTTTTGTGATTTTTCATGGGGTATTGGAATTCCATTGGAGAGTTCACATATATCAACCGCTAAGGCCACTTTGATTAAAATCCTAAACGAAAATTTAATCGCTAATCTCTTCGTCTACGTAGGTGGATGCATGCAGGATTGTGTCCCAGCTGATACAAGATGGGCAAAACTTACGTACGTAGAGTGCGGAGGTATGGACTGCACTTATTTGGGTTACGATACGTTGCAGTGACGCATTTTTGTGAATGCGGCAGTGAAACTTTGGGTTCCAAAAAGGCAAATATTTCCTTGAATACCAAAGTAATTCCTACGTTATAAAAAATTATTTTTCTTAAAGGACTTAATTAATGTGTTGATTCCTTAGTGGTTAATTACGTTCAGTTGCATAACATGATGGCGTTCTATTCCTAAGTAATAAATATCGATCTAGCACCTACGGTTAAATAAATAACTATATATTTCTTCTGCAGCCCTCTACAAAAGAAGAAAGTCGAGTGACGATCAGTTAAACAAATTAGTGCCTAGGTTTTGAGGAGGCAGTCGCACTGCTGCAACGCAACAGAAAGATTACAGAATCTCTCTCGTCTGCCACTGCAGCATTAATACATCTTTGTAGGTTGTTGAGCCGAGACCAGGTGACGGTAGGTTTTCACGCAGACACCGCTGTTCTTCTGAATGCAGATGGTGACATATGACACTTCCCGGTAGTTTAACTAACACCTTTCAAGTTTACCCTATTCCAAAGATGGATAACCATTGACAACAACAGAGCTATTAGCAAGCATCAGTGATAAATTCTTTTATAGCTATACAAACGTAGGCATAGATCATATCAATTCATACTCAAATAAATAGTCTACTCTACCATAAAATCCCACATCACAAATACGTAAACAAATCGTGACAACACTGGAAATATAGGCGACAGATATAAGATTCAATTAGAGAACAGATCAGTGAACAAACCTAAACATTTACCAGCAACGTGCACCTGAAAGCTCAGATCCATAACCTGAAAAGTTTCGCATTGTCTTCATACTTTTTCAGTTTTACTATAAAAAGGAATGTTTAACCCTTTGGCCCTGAAGCTGGACATTTACAGTTTAGCAAACCATTTATGTAAAATGTGAATATTTTCTGAAACAAGAAGGGTAACATTAGGAAATACACGATATTTTGTGGAGGAATAAACGAAGATGGTGAGAGAAAGTCTAAAAAAATAATTAAATATATTTGCTGACTGAATATATAAAAAGAGTACTGTGGGGAGTAGCGGTACGTCTGTCCTGTATATAGGATGTATGGTGCATAAAGGTTAAGGCAAAATCTGTACCATAATTTATTACACTGTGGGCACTGTTCAGCTTCAACTCTCCTAGTTATATCCTTATCACATACATGAAGTGAAGTCAACTTGTTATTTTATGCTCAACAAAAAAAACAAAAGCAATAATACAGATAATTACAAAAAGTCTGTAGTTACAAACATTCACATAATCTACTAACCGATACTAGGATCGATAAGATTTAAAAAAATTGCAAATCGCCACTATAATTGATTTCTGAAGATGTGTTCTTCCTGTTTAATGCAATGGAAATGGGCTAAATCCTTCAAACGTGTCTACAACCACAACATACGGGCATCGTCCTACAGCTTGAGAACTCCGTTTCAGATAACGCATTGTCAGCTGAGGTGGTGAAGATACAGATCAGAGGAAAACTTTGAAGTATAATGACCCACACATTTCCTCTCTCATGGCCATATTACCATTACCCTGCCGAATTTTCTTCATGACTTAGTCACTTGATTTCATTAAAGTGAAACTGCTTAATACCCAAAAAAAAAAGTGTAAGTGGTTCTCCAACATTTTGTCCGCGGAAAAATGAAAGATCTTGCTGGGACTGATCTATTTAAAGAAGTAAATGTGTAAAACCTCAAAAAAGGAGTGCAAGCTACTTGTCAAATGCTTTAAAAGGCAAACCGAATACGTCCAATTGACAATGATGTGAATGAACAGATATAAGATATGCGGGACACGTTATCTCGTCGACTTTTATTTACATTCCCTTTCCTGGAACTAAGCCTTCTCCATCTTGTCCGTCTGCTATTAGAAAGAAAATAGGTTGCCTAGTTTTGTCACCGAAAGACACACTTTGAATGCAACATCACGTAGACCAATAAAATCCTTAATGCGTCCTCTCTCAGAAGATGAAGACTCCTAGAAAGGAATGCGTTACTTAACTGCTGGACGTTTCTAAAAGATCGCCATCAAGTGAAGGAACTGACATTGGGAAAACGGCACTTCAAAGAAACACCACGTGCTTCACTCACTTAGTGTAAAACTATTGGCTAAATAGGAGAAATTGCAATTTACCCTTAGAAAACCGTGTAAACTGCATTTAAATTTATGTAAATTTCTTACAAGTGTATTTCAACCATTGCAAGATTTACTATTTCTCTTCAAATATTATATTTAAAATGTTACCTCATCTGTCACCTGTACGGGGGAGAGTAGTGTTGTGTACAGGGCTTTGGTGGGAAAACTTTAGGGAAGGAAACTACTTGGAAGACCCAGGAGTAGATGGAAGGATAATATTAAGATGGATCTTCAAGAAGTGGGATGTGAGAGCATGAACTGGATCGCTGCGGCTCAGAATAGAAACAGTTGGAGGCACTTATGAATGCGGTAATGAACATTCGGGTTCCATAAAATGCGAGGAACTTCTAGATTAGCTGAGAACCGATTAATATATCAGTAAGGACTCTTGCTCCATGGAGTAAGTAAGTAAGTAAGAATTACTGCATCAATAGGTATGATGGAGTTGAAGCAAAGCGCCATGTATTCTCCTAACATTGGCAATAAATAAAAATAAGCGTTTAGATTCACGCACTGGCCACTGAATTTCCGTTACGACTTGCTCATCTTGCTCACCTAAACAGAAACTGTTCTTAAGCTCACAAGAAAATATCAAACCACTTGCAGGAGCTAAGGAAGTGCTTCCCAACACAATCAAGTTACTAGCGTGTAACATTTTGTAACTGGGCAAGGTATTATGGGAACAAGAATTCCACATCCTCAGTTTAATTTCAGTACCATTACAGCAAGCAGATAGGAAGACAGATGGCCACAGCCTATGTTCCTTGTGGCTGCGTTTAAACTCTCTCCGCTAGATCCTCCCCTTATTACACCAATAAATCACCTCCACTTTCAGCGTTCCTTCACAGTTTTCGTCATAATCGAAGCGACTTCACGAAGCGAAACTCCTTCCTGATGTCAGTCTGTGTGTAAGAGTACAAGATTTAAGGGCCTAACCGTTGTGCATGTGCGGACGTTTCTGAGGAATGTCTCGCATTATTTATGCTTATTATAACCAAGATCAATGTGTTACATCCAATTAAAAAATACAAAAATTAATATATAAAACATTAGGGTGGAAGGGCGAACAAATATCACAAAAGGAAGCATTCGAGAGAAGGGTATATTCATTTGGATGTGCTGCAAATATGTAAACATAGTCATATACATACATATATATATTACAACAATTGGCATATTACATGTGTCAAACAAGGGATTTAGTGAAAATTTAAACTGTGACCCCTCCTCTCCAAACCAAGAGCTCCAATGAACGCAGTCCTTGAGAAGTTATAATCGGGAAATCGCCCGCTTATGTGGAACCATTTTAATATTATCTTCCATTGTTCTGAATGTTATCTTCACCTATGATTTTTAAAAAATCTGTCTACTAATTTGAAAATTCGGCGATGTATGCGCTACACTTGCAGCCTATTTCATATTCCTTGATTGAATACATTAATATCACTTGCTGGAAAGTAAAAATTATCTACCTCCGGTTTCTGCCTTTCTTCAGATCCAAACATTCTCCTTAGCATTCTGAGCCCAAATATTCTCATTAAATTTTATGTAGCCGCTATACAATTTCATATTTATGAAAAAAAAATTTATCAGTTTTCAGGTTACTGTCCTAGAATTAGTAGGTTACAAATTCCAATCACCTAATTGCCTTTCTTGATTTTCTAAATGCCTCCAGGCAAGTGATATAATATTAGAACGGGACACAATAACTTCCCTCCGTAAAACTGCATTCCAGTTCATCAATTGCCGTCATACTTTCACTCGACGCTACGATCTTACACAACCTACACATCAGACAAACCGCAGTTAAGTAGCAGACGAATGAGTGCACAGCGATCCATCGGTTATTAATAACAAACAGAAAACAAGACAGGCAATGTGCCTATAAACGTAACTTAGGGGCGCATTCGTGCAATCATTGTTGCAGTGGAAAAGTAAAACGTATTACACATCCTGAGTGTGTGTTTGTAGCCTTAAGTATCCAGCATGCAATGCGCATGTGCCAAATTGTCATAAGTGGCCTGCCCGGCTCTGCTATATTTTTCCACATTACCTCCTAGAAGGCACGATTTTCGGGAAAAAAATTTTGTTGAACACAAATCGTGTTTTTTTTACCTTCTATACAACATTTTTTTCCTGAAACATTTCTCATTATCAGAAGATATGTTATTGATCTTCATGTAAAACACCCGTTATTCTTGTCCGAGTTTAATGAAACTTGAACTTTCTGGACAGATTTTCGAAAAATCCTTAAATATCAAATTTCATGAAAATCTGTCCAGTTGGAGTCGACAACTGGACCGGCGGACACACGTGACGACGCTAACAGTCGTTTTTCCTACTTCTGCGAAATCGCCTAACAACAGTCATACACGGACATTATACACGCACCCATTACTAACATTCTAAATAAAACTTCAAAAAGAAAAAGACAACGCGAATATTACTGTACGAACGGTCCGGTTCTTACAGTTAACTGCCGTGTCGCTAAACATCGAGCATGCATTTAGTTGCAGAACTACATAACTACCGACTAGGACTATGTCCTTCGCCAAAGAAAATAAATCATACCTGAAATGCAATACAAAAAAATTATTAACACACCATGCCATTTTATCAATACAATATGCAGATTTCAACACACAGCAATATGTCAGACTACTATCAAATGAGAGAAAGAGACAGACCGGAACTGTAAAATGAATAATTGCCTCCATACGCGGGCTAGAGATAACGACCGCAAGTACACAACTGATTGTAATGATTCCACTTCCGAACAGGCATTGTCATTAGTATTAATATTCATCGCAATCATACGCATGACTCTCCATGTGAAGTACTGTTAATGTTCTCTAGTTTTCACACTGAAATTAACTGTACATTCACAGTAGCCATGAGACTTCAAACATTTCCACTAATTACTGAGAGTATCTGGTGTCTATACAACATGGGCTAATTCTGATGGTATTTTAAACAGCTAACATTCATTCGCTTTGGTAAATATATTGTGGCAAACTTAACAGTCCCACCTCATTGATGTAATGAAGTTGTCTCTATTTAATTAATTATAAAACCGCCAGAGAAAAATAAACAAGTGATGATAAATTGCTAGCCAAAATAAAATATATGTATGGAATGGAACGCCAAAAATTGCACAGAAGTTCAGCACTCATAAACATACAGTGAACCGAAGGCTGTAAATGCGTTTCTGAAAATGTACAGAATAAGAAAATGTTAAGTCTTTCACTGCGATTCAGTCACAATGTGCAGCCTAAGTTAGGCAGATAGCAATGTGTAAATACACATTGCACTGCTGAACTTTTCTATAAACATTGTTATCCTTAAGATAGATGTAACAGCTCCGAGAAACCGACGGTAATATTTTTATCTATAGGACACCGTCGACCAGACGGAAGATTCCCAGATTACAGAGCGTCAGAAGTTCCAAAATACATGGAATTTCAAGGCAGGTTAGCCTCATGCAGTATGCTGTTTCTAAAATTATACATTGCTCAAAGAAACAAAATACGCATAATGTAGGGTCGTGTTCTTGTATATGTTTAAGTAAGGACACAACAGATTTTGATAAAATGTTGCATCCAGATCTACATTAAAACTTATAGCATAAAAAATGTCTGGTTCATATAAGGCTAATTTATAGGTATACTATCTAGTAGGCTGGCTTTGTACATCGTGTAACAGCTCTGCAGATTACATAAAGCCTAGATCTCATTAAAACGCGTAAGTTTCATTGCATACATTTGTCTGTCTGGTGTACATTCAACGAAATAAGGGGAAGAGTAATCTATGACTAAATGCACAGTAGTTACCGCTTCAATCATATAGACCTATCTGCAATAGCGGGGCGTCCAAGCCAGTAAGGAACACGATTTTGAAACATACACGTACTCAGGATTGTACGACAAACGACGTATAATGCAGCTTTTGGAAGGCATAAATACGAGTAATACAATTATTCATGGCCGTCAGAACATTTCATATCCAAAATCAATTAATTATTTCAATTAAATTCTAAATCTAAGTTTTGCACTAAAATTATTCATTCTAGTTTTGTTTTCGAACATGTTGTTTCGTTGCAATAAGTAAAATTAAAGCACACAAATCCTTAAACTGATAATCCGAGCCCTGAAATTGGATGGGAGGAAGCTATTAAAATATTAAGTAAGGTTAAACTACGTAGATTGGGCCGGGTAGCGCAGTCGGTATAGTGACTGACTACGGGCTGGACGGTCTGGGATCGATTCCCGGTGGGGACGAGATTTTCCGCCCGTCCAGACCAGCCCTGGGGCCCACCCAGCCTCTCGCAAAATGGGTACTGGGTATTTCCCGGGAGTAGAGGCGGCCGGAGCGTGGGGCTGACCCCCCACCCCATCCAGTGCCGAGGTCCTAGAAAGAGCAGAGCTAAAACTCTACTCACCTAAGGGCCTTCGTGGCCTGTAAAAAAGATGAAACCTGCCTAAACCATGTAGAGTGTATTCAACTGGCTCATACTACTGACAAACGTTCGGCCAGTGTATACTCCATAATAATAATGATAATGAGATATCTTGGCTCTTAACGCTCGAGAAATCTCTTTCCCATCTAAGCAACTACTAGCTTATTAATAATAGGCGTGTTCCAAGGAGTTAGTTACTTGCCTTAAAATTTTCTGTCTTCGTCCGGCACAGTACTTCTTCAAGGATTGATAATTACTAAACTGATCAATAAATTGTTCACTCAAAATAACTTAAAAATCATGACAGTGATCATAAAGCCCCGCCACAGGACCCTTTCCTAATGGACTTTCCTCCTGCATTCTGTGCAATATTACCACGACAGATACTAATACACTTGTGCCATCTACGCTTCCCCCCCCCCGCCCCTCCGCCAGGCCCTGTCTTTACTTGGATATACATGGCTAAACGTCTGCAGGCACGTGCCATGTGCCGATAAAGAATAACATGCAAATTTCACCCTCGTACTTGAAGTCCAACACCTTTCGAACTTCTTTCGCACATTTTTGTCGCGCTGTAGCATTCAACTACACAACTTGTCACAGTAATACATTTACATAAATGGTAAAATAAATCTTCCCTGGAATAATCTACATACTCATTGCGCAAAATCCTTTGATCTACATCAGCCTTAATGATTTTCCGTTCGAGTGCTAACCATTTCTGTCCGTGATAAAAAGCGAGAAAAACGTGGGCGAATATTTGACCCAAAAAAAAAACTAGTTTTAACAAGTAACGTCTACCAGGGATTTTACATAAAAGTAAAAAATACCTTTAGTTGTGTTTCGTTGAAATTTAAATTTATAGTGCTGGTATTATGGTTGGTTTAATGCTCATTCTAGTTTGATTTCCTTCTCATTATTTCTTTTGAAATTCAATTTACCTTCCAATTAGAGGCTAAGTAACTATAGGGAAGAACCAGTTTTAATTATTTATGGCAAAAAGACAGAATACGACTTTGCGCCGCTTGCGTCTCTTCAACAAAACAAAGATGCACAGAAACTGGAATAGATTGAAAAGGAAATTTGAATTTTGAGACTGACAACTATGTCTTAAACTAGTGGGAGTTTTAAAATTTCCCTCCTTCTCCTAAAATATAACAGTAAACAAAGTGTATAACAAACTGTAACAGAGTTGTTTTCCCAAAATATTCAACATATGAAAGGACTTGCAGAACTGTAAATGAATCTTCGAATTGGTTATGTTGTGTAATTTTCGGTAGTGCAGATTTTAATAACTTAGACTTTTCAGGTATAAGCATAAAAATAGGATGCGTACCGTGGATGAATCTGAAACGATGAAAGCAAACAGAGTAGTTCTTAGGCCTGCATAATTCGTAGAAATATTTATGATTTCGTATATCGTCACGTCAATTTCTAGTCTGTCACTGTATTAGCCGTCATGTGTGCTATACATGCACAGAGCTCGACAACCTGTACCGGCAACACATTTGCACCAAATTTTCCAGAAAATGGTAATTTCATTCAAAAGTTATTAAGAGAAGAGACAGAAGGAAGGGCTGCTACCACAGGGTGTTTTAAATTACCCCAAGTTGGTTTATTCTACTTCATCCCTTCACAGTCTCTTCTTTGCGCCATTCTTAATAGCAGCTTCGTAGTTTATTGCTTTTAGGTTAAGAGATTAAAATTATGTAAACAATTTTCATATGTTACACAAATGTATGCTAAATGTTCGCCCCACCATATAATTAATGGCTGTAAACAACGTGGCAAATCAAAATACTATTCCGGAAGAAATTAAGAGCAGATTGAGATCAGGAAATGCGTGCTATCATTCGGTGTAGAATCTTTTGTCTTCTAGGTTCTATCCAAAAATTTAAAGATTAAGATACATAGAACTATAATTTTGCCTGTTGTTTTGTATGGGTGTAAAACTTGGTCACTGACATTGAGGGAAGAAAGGAAGCTGAGGGTGTTTGAGAACATGGTGTTGAGGAGAATATTTGGACCTAGGAAGGACGAGGTAACGGGGAATGGAGGAGATTGCATAACGAGGAGCTAAATGATCTGTACTCCTCACACAATATTGTGCGGGTGATAAACCGAGAAGAACGAGATGGGCTGGGCATGTGGCGCATATGGGTGAGGAGAGGGGGGTGTATAGGGTCTTGGTGGGGAAACCGGAGGGCAAGAGACCACTTGGGAGACCTAGGCGTAGATGGGTGGATAATGTTATGATGGATCTCCAGGAGGTAGGATGTGGGTATATGGACTGGATTGGGCTGGCCCAGGATAGAGACAGGTGGCGGACACTTGTGAGTGCGGTAATGAACCTTCGGGTTCCGTGAAATGCGGGGAATTTCTTGACAAGCTGCAAACCAGTTAGCTTCTCAAGAAGGACTCTGCACCATGGAGTAAGTAAGTAATCAACATGGCCTCTTAGGCACAGTAACAAACAGGCAGCTCTGTACCATGAGTTACTTTCAGTACTGTGGTTTCACCTGCCTAAAAAACACAAATTTTTATCTTTTGGAAACACCCCAAATTTCTGCTCCCTCCTGAAAATGGCCGCTTTATTTTTACGTCATGATAAAATAACAGATAAGTCAATAGTTTCATATATTTTAATCTTGATATTTGTCGATATTAAACAGAAAACGGGAGACTGCGGTGTAAACAGTGCAGGTTATTTCACTCAATCCATCTATTCGTAATGTAATTATGCTGAAGGTAATAACATTTTTGTACACAGGATATTAATTTTAAAATCTCCGTCTCTCTCCTCTCTATTATGCGATCTGTAGGTATGATCTAACAGCAAAACGCATAAGCGTCACTGCCCTGAATAAGCAACCAATAACCAACCTCCCTGCCAGTCATTTTGCAGGCCGTACGCTTTGTTGATTTACGGCTATTCACAAATACACGAACGACTCTGATGCTTCCTGCCAGTGTTTACTAAACAAGGGCTTCTAGAAGGCTGACTTCTAGAACACCCCTAATTAAAGTAGTAATGATAATTTCATTTCAGAAAGTGTCTCAATGGCACTGAATTACGATCTGACGTTATTAGAAACTTCAAACTAAGCAGGACAATAAAGGGAGCAAAACAGACGTAAGATGTAATTTATGACAGGATTCTAACCTTTATCAAATTTTCCCACCATATATGAAGCATGTTAGTTCAAATTTAGTCCTAAATGCCCACTAGCTAAGACCTTCATCACACAGAAATCTTCTCTCTCTCTCTCTCTCTCTTCTCTCTCTCTCATGGCTCGACAGCCCTGGTGGAATTAGCTTACTCAATCACACTCAGGCACATCACACTCGGCAAGATTCCTGGACGAGTGATCGGCCCGTCACAGAGACCTCTACGTGACAACACAAAACACTCACAACAGACAGACATCCATGCCCCGGCCGGGATTCGAACCCGCAATCCCAGCAGACGAGCAGCAGTAGAAATACGCCTTAGTCCTCGCGGCCACCTGGGATCGGCATAAGGAAATCTGAGGGAGAAAAATTTCCAAAGAGTGAGAGGTGTGTTCGTCTACATCTCATATTAATAAAATTCACATGCAAAGGGAATCAAGTATCAGAAGTAAGGCAAAAGGTCAGCGCCCATAATACTTAAAATGTAACTGTCGTCCGCTGCAGATTTCGCTAATAAGACGCCAACGGCGCGATAAAAACTCTGCAAAGCGAGAAGTTTCAAAATGAAGCTACAGTCAACAAATACAAATGGCTTTACATTGGCAGGCATTGATCGGCCTGCACGTATGTGACCTCTACACGCGTCCGTCTTATGCAGTTACTAAATATTCGTATTTACGTATGTAACGCTACAAAATACAGGAACATATTACTGCGGGTACAATAAAGCTGTGACAAATGTCCTCACGGTCTTCCCTCCTACATTGAATGGTAACGTTATCTACCATCCTTTTGTCGGATTTCCAAGATGATCCTATACTAGAATTTCACACGTATTACTCGTCGCAAGATCCAAGATACATGCTTAGACTGTCGTAACTTCCTTGTCTTCACAACATTAACACAAATATAGAACACGCGAAAAAGTTTTGTATCTCTGAACCTCTACGTTTCTTGATAGAACAAGCAGAGACAAAAGATTCTAAACTGGCCTGAACTTTAGCATCATTTCTCGAGTTTAATCTGTTCTTTATTTCTTCGTGAAAGAAAGAAATTGTGACTGTATTAATATCAAGGTACGAGTATATAATTTTTCTTGCAGTGTGGCGATGAGATAAATGTATACGAGGTCTGTCCCAAAAGTAATGAGAATGAATTTATTTTTTTTTTTATTATTGAACATATATGCAACTACAGTTTATTCCCTTCAAAATAGGCTTCTTGTGATCAAATGCAGCGATTCCAGCGTTGCTGCCACTCTTCATAGCAGTGGAGGAAGTCTTCACTTGAGATGTTGTTCAAAGCCCTCGTCGCAGTTGTCTGGACGTTTTCAACTGTCCCAAAATTGATGACCTTTGAGGTGGGTTTTGAGCTTGGAGAATAAAAAGTAATCGCACGAAGCCAAGACAGGGCTGTACGGTGGGTGGGGAAGCGTTGTGATATTATTTTGAGCCAAAAATTCCCACACATCGGACTAATTCTTCGGGACCAGTTTCGCAGAAATTTTTCTCATGTGCAGATCTTCTGTAATGATTCGGTGGACGTCCGTTTTGGGTAGTCCTGCCTCCTCTGCGATTAACCGCACATTCAAACGTCAATCCCTATCCAGAACAGCCTTCACACGAGCCACATTGTTCTCAGTCCTTGAAGTTGAAGGACGCCCTGAGTGCCGTTCGTCCTCAATGCTCTCCCTTCCGTCCTTGAACGCCTTGTGCCACCTGAAGACTTGGGCTGAAGACAAAACAGCAACCCCATAAGCTGTCCTCAACAACTGCAACGTTTCGGAACCAGATTTTCCGAGTTTCGCGCAGAATTTAATCGCGTAACGCTGCTCCAGACTCCTCTGCATTTTAGCCCATGACAAGACACAAAAACTACTACACTCTTTGCTAACGCACCGACTGCTACAAAGGTGCGGACTCAACTGAGGAAGGTCAAACTGTATACCTGGACAATAGGTGTGGGATCAGTCAATAACACAACAGTATCTAAAAAAGATGTTTTATAAAGCATGAAGTAAACTACATGTTTCGGCCTAATGTGGCCATCATCAGGTTTTCATCCGAAAGTATGATGGTAGTGCTTTACAGGATTGGTATGGGTATGTCACGATGGTGAGATCTCAGCATCTGTGATGTT
>Ga0123352_10001901_pt1 | contig 28454 bp, 11 predicted proteins | sample TergutLab28metaG_FD_89700 | JGI IMG/M metagenome (GOLD analysis project Ga0123352, IMG submission 89700) | Labiotermes labralis P1 segment gut microbial communities from Petit-Saut dam, French Guiana - Lab288 P1 | ecosystem: Host-associated > Arthropoda: Insects > Digestive system > Gut ... | reverse complement strand
TGGGTTTTTTCTTTTTTTTCCTTCTGTATGTCACTTTTTTCTCCCCAAACCTTTACCCCCCCCCCCCCTGTCTGCCTCCGTTTTCCATCCTATCGACTTTTTTTTTCTCCCTTTTTCTTTCTGGCATGCCGCCCCCCCCCCCCACACCCACCTCACCTTATACGCAGAAGACTCTGCCCTACTATCTCAGTCCTGGCGACCCGATATTATATCCAGCAGGTTCAGTAATGCTATGACGGCCCTGTCCAAATATTTCACTACGTGGAAACTCCGAGTAAATACCCACAAAACTAAAACCATTTTATTTTCCAAGCGCCGTCCCACCCTCCCGGACCCTATTCAATTTCAGGACACCTTTGTGTCCTGGGCCCCGACCGTCCGCTATCTAGGCCTTGTGCTTGATTCAAAACTTCTCTTCACCCGGCACCTGCACACCGTCGCCAATAAAGCTACAGGCGTATTCTGTAATATTTTTCCCCTCCTCGCCCGAGATTCAGCACTCACACAGTCCAACAAGTAAACCCTATATAAATTACTTATTCGATCCATTGTTACTTACGCCACACTTTTCTGCGGCTCCACATGCTCCTCCAACTATCTCAGACTCCAAGTTATACAGTCAAAATGTCTCCGAGTCCTCGGTTACCACCCCCAGGCATACCCCAACTTCTCACATGCACAACAATTTAAACATTGAACCCATCCGCATTATTATCCTCTGAATTACAACCAAATTTTCACTCACTGCCCCTCATACACTAATTCTCTAGTCCAACAAGTAGGGACTTATATTCTAGCCAAACTGACACACATGTACAGGAAATACACATAAACGACCGAAACATTTACTGCTATAATTAGCTTACCGAAAGTCGCGGTTTTTTTTTACAATTCTTCACTGCCGTTATTTGCACTTATATTTACATTCACCTCTGTTTCACTTGTGTCATTGTGTAAATATTTATTCACATTGGTTAAGAGAAAAATTTTTGTAAATTGTCCTTGAACGTGCTGTTAATACTCTTCGTAGTTGCACCGTGCATGTTGATAATATTAGTTCTTTATTATCCAACTAATGCACACAAATTATTATAAAATTGTTAAACTGTTAAAATCATTTAAAATTATAGCGGTTGCTCCACCATATTTCGGCTTACATGAAACATCATCAGGGAGATCCCAGCCTGTGCTTCGCCGAAGTTACAATGTTGACTTCGGTTACATATATCGTTATATGAAGTTATCGGTATTGTGGCTGCATATGCAGTATATGAGGGGACAAGGAAGGAAGAGATCGCTGCAAAATTTAAGGTTCTATCACAGCATTTGCCCACAAGAACTGTAGAAAGGGTTTCTTTGTCAGGATAGTCGGCGTACTGGGCGAGATTTGAACTGGAAACCTCCCGCATAGAAATCGGAACCAGTTTTGTCCATCGTAACGAAGCATCCAGTGCAAAGTTTCGAAAGAGCCATACAAGAAAGAAAAAGCAAGAATAATTAATTGAACAAAAAAAAAATATATATATATATATATGTATATATATATATATGTATACATAAAGGAGAAAGAGTAGTAACCAAGGGTGCATAATAACAAGGCAGTAAAACACATGTGAAATATATGTAAAAAGAAAACAAACCCAAAACTTTTAAAGATACAAGAATCTCTTAGCATTCCCTTGCGCGTGTAACACATGCATCTTCCACACACCCTCATACGGAATAAAAAGTTGGCTTTGGGGCGTACACATAAAACATGCACGTATTTCAGTGATAGAAATCGAAATAGTATCTACACGCGCGAGCCATTCCAGCAGCTTTGACTTATTTGTTCTCTAGAAGGTCTCAGGTCTCAGAACTGATGCTTCTAGAACACGCGGTGTGACTGTCAAAACATGTTGTCATGTGGGACTGTGCGGCTTGAAGGGAGTGCCGGCTCGTGGAATTTTCTTATGGCAGGTCTGGGCCTAGGATTAATGTATGATTAATAAGAATGGCGTAATTTAATTTCAAATGTTATTTATTTCTAAGCTATGATGAAGCACTGCAAATTTATGAAGTTTCGGTAAAACACATCCATAAGAATACGCCTAAAATTTGTTCTAATTTTATTGAAACAAGTTATATAAACGTCATTCAATAACATGTTACATAACTGAAGAATAAAAAACCAACTAGACGCCACTTATTTTTTTATTGTACCTCTTATAGGTTCAACATGTTTCGGGCATTACTATGCCCATCATCAAGAGCTCGCGACTGTGATGTTGATTATCATATTGGTAGTTTCGTTCTTGGTTTGCTGTATGTTGGATGTTAGGTGCGGTTAGGCTGGAGTAGTGTCTGGGCTCCAGCCTGCAGCCTGCAACCCGGACACTACTCCAGCCTAACCGCACCTAACCTCCAACATACAGCAAACCAAGAACGAAACTACCAATGTGGTAATCAACATCATAGTCGCGAGCTCTGATGATGGACAGAGTAATGCCCGAACATGTTGAACCTAAAAAAAGTACAATAAAATAATAAGTGGCATCTAATTGGGTTTTTATTCTTCAGTTATCACAATGATGCACGGTCCAATAAACATCAGATTAACATATTACATAATTTAATATTTTATTTGCATAAAAAGTTCATTCTCCTTTCTTTACAGTTGGCAAATTTATCAGACATTTTACCATTAAAATTAATGATATTCTCAATAATTATTTTTATACCAACACTGACAGATTTATTGTAGCAACACACGTTTTTTCTTCTCACTCCTTGATGCTTGTGTGTTTCAAGTGTAAGAAGAGAAACTCGAGACAAAACACTGACGCATGATTCCATTTTGTCGACCCAAGTACGCTAAGTGTATTTCTCTTTCAACCATGACCAGTCTTATGGGTCGTGTATAGTACTCACAATACTAAGCATGTGACAGAAATTCATGTTATAGCAAGCGGTATATTCGCTAGAACGGGCCGATCACTCGTCCAGAGGAGTCCTACCGAGTTTATGTGCGCGTGTGCCATTCAGTATGAAGAAGGGCAACGATAACTTCTATACCTACAGTGAATAGATAGACAAGGGCCAGGGTAGAAACAGAAGGAAACAAATTCTCTAGCAGAAAAGCAGGCAATTAATTTGTCACAAACCCCGAAGAATTTCAGCGCTGAGCGTAAACGACTGGAAGGACATTACAGCTAATTAATGGAAGCGTATAAAATATGCGTTATAAAGCTAACGTGCGAAAGGATACAAATTTTACCACTAGAGAGCCTCTTGTGTAGCAGCGATTATTTTTATAAATATATACTCTACTGGGGACAGCGGTGTCACAGTGGTTACAGTGCTGTGCTACAAATCGAAAGGTCGCTGGTTCGATCCAAGATGGTGTCATTGGAATTTTTCATTGACATAAAAACCTTCCGATCGCACTATGGCCCTGGAGTCGACTCAGCCTCTAACAGAAATGAGTACTAGGAGCCTTTCCTAGGGGTAAAGGGGGCCGGTGCGTAAGGCTGACAACCTTACCACCATCCTGTGCCGTTGTCATGAGATCTGGGAACCTTAACTTCCTGGAACCTTCTGGGCCACTCCAGGCCTGTAACGGGACTGCTTTACCTTTATATACTTCTACTAGTTATTTGTGGAAACTACACACAAAAATCTTCACTGAAACTGACTCGCCGAAGCTGAAGATGGCAGAAAAGAGAATAAAAAGCGACGCCCGCGTGAACACACTCATCGAATTACACATTACGTTTAGAGGGGAAGTTACTAGTACATTAGCACGAAGCGCTGACTAATTAGATGTATGATATTTATTTAACATATTTGCCTGCCACAAAATAGTATATAAATCTGTACGCCCCTTACAAGCGTACAACACATTAAACAACTATGACATTAAATAATGACCATCAATCAGGAAGTTTATCAAACATGTAATTAATTTCACCATGCTCCAGACAATGACAACACCAGGCCAGCGACATAGCTTCCCATTCGCTTCGGACAGTTGGCATTACTGTGGTATGATGGCTGGGATACATACATTTGTTATGCAAATGCCAGCAAACAAACGTATATGACGATTCGTACACTCAGACTGGCGTTGTAGGCCAGTGCGTATTTTGCGATCGTTTTAGAGGTGCTGTTCACGTGAACTTCAAACCCAAAATCTCCAAGATTCATTCATGCGTAAGCAATTAATATGTAATTAATTTACTCATATCTATACAAGTGATGCACGGCGGGTGCTCGTTATCACGATACTGTAATATCGAGTACAAATTACACGCGGTGAATTTCCTGACAAGTTAAAAAAAAATCTTTAAAATGATTATGCTTTATGACAAAATACAAATTATGTTTCACTTGAAATTAAGAGCCAAGCTTCTGCATAGGGCCCCCGTTGGAGCGCCACCTTCGTTTAGCGCTCATAAAAATTTGTGGACAGAAAATTCTATTACTTTAACATTGGGAACCATTGATAGAAAATTTGCCCCTCCCCCTCCCCCCGCACCCGTTGCCGTCCGCCTAAAACTTCTGTGGCACAACTATGGCCATAAGCTTTGCACATGATGCCCGAAATAGCTCCATGTTCGAAGGTATTTAAGGAATGTGTATAGTGTGAGTTGGGTTGGGATATGTGGGTGGTGGGAGGGCGTGGGTCAGCGACTACTATCAGTGCAAAAACGTTTACCGTCTCGCGCTATTAGGAGAACTCTTTTCAACTGTACTAGCGACCAGTGTATTTGGGATTGATGTTTTCCATTGACCTCACAACCCTGGTTTCTTACCTCCTCTGTGCATTGCTTTCTAGAGCCCTCGAGATTCAACTTACCATTTCTAGGCTGGTAAGACGACGGTGTGACAAATTTCAGTATCACAGTACACACAGGAAATAACGCGGATGCTGATTCACCGTAGGGAAAACGTAACGTTACAGTGCAATATCTAATAATACTAACTCTGTATTTTATGTTTAACATTTGAAACGCCGAATTAAATCCCATCTGCCATTTACTGGCATTATTAGGAGCTCACCATATACTCCACTTTAGCAGGATAAGGGTTAAGTACCAGGAAAAGGGCAGTAGTAACAAGAATCAGGTCTGCGCTTATACAAAATAACTTCCTGCAGCTCTTCTGCACAATGCAGCCAACCATATTTAGGCTCCGTCGCAGGATTACGAAAAAGGACTATTAGCTTCCTCATGTCTGTCCGTCCGTACGTATGTCCGCATTTGACAAGTCCTTCCACTAGACGAATTTTCAAGACATTTGATACTATTTTTCGAAAAACGCCGAGAAAATTCAAGTTTCGTTAAATTCTGACACGAATAACGGATAATGTACATGAAGATCAATGTACATTTATGATAACATCTCGTTCAGATTTTCCCAGAATGAGAAATTTTTCAGATAAAAGTTGCAGAAAAAACACACTTTATGTTCAGTAACTTTTTTTCCCCGAAAATCGTGCCATTTATGAGATAATGTGGAAAAATTTCTTAGAACCGGGCGTGCCACAGATGACAATATAGCGCATGCGCATTGCATGCTGGTCACCTAAGGCTACACACACACACACACACACACACACACACAGAATATGTATCACTTACTGCTTTTCCACTGCAACAATGATTTCACGACCGCGCATTAATATTATACTTACACTGTTTGTCTTGTAATTTATTACAGGACAAACCCACCAGTGGACGCTGTATTAGTGATATAAGCAGTGAAAAGCACAAGAGAAAAAATACAGCAGCTGCTGATTTACAAAAGATAGGGAATTTACGCATAACGTAATATTGTGGCGCGTTGCCGTAAACACTGTTGACGTGTAAAGGCATTTGTATTGTTGTACTACATATTGCTGTCAACAATGCTTTTATGGCCATTTAAATCGCCGGCAACCATAAAACGTACTTATATCATTGTGAAGAATGTCCGATGTTTTTGTCTGATTTTAACCAAATTTGATACTTTCCTGAAAGATTTTCATAAAAGTTCCCCAATATCAAATTTCTCGAAAATTCCTCTGGTGGTAGACGCGCTGATAAAGAAGAATGGACGGACAGGACAAAGGTAATAGGGCTTTTCGTGAGTAAACGAAGGTGCCAAAAAAAGTGAAATTTGCAAGTAAAAAAACTGGAGGAAGTAGTAGCAATATGTGTGGGGCAGTTAAATGTTAAAAATAGTCCCTGTAGTAATATATGAGGTTATTAAGAAAAGGGTAAAGATGATCTACAAGTACTGTACACTAACACTGTACTAAATGTTCTTCTAACAAGTTCTTACATTGTAATTAACGTATTACGTAAATTTCGAGTAAAACATCTACGATATTTCTATTTACTGACACGAATGGCAGTGGCGCAATTTAGAGATATAAAATTACATATCATTTTGGGGGTATAACTGTATTTAGTAAGTCTGGTTTCACTTTAATCAATTACAAGGACGCAATTGTAATTTTGTACTTTATATCCGCATGTTCTAAGTGGTTTCTTCTTATCAGGTTTGTGAACTGTATTCATATAAACATTTATTTATTTATTTATGACAGGAATTGGATATTTCCTTTCCCCTTCCTATTATTCTAATGGGATTAGGCGAGAAGCGTAAGTAATGAAGCTTTTCGTTAGGTAATTTTTTCCATTCTCCTATTTCGTCCTGTCTACAAGTACAAATATTTCTTTCGTGACTCTCTTCGAACACCCCCGATTTGTGTTCTTCCTTGGATGTGAGAATGTTTTTAGATTCACGCGTAAAAGTCGACAAAATAATAGCCTTCTAACATATGTGTTTTAGATACGGAAAGACCAAAGGTTTTGAACTGAAGGTTACAATCACTCCGCGAATTTAATCTGTTTTCAATTTTTCGTTAATTAAGTTCGATTTGTGAACGTCGTTATCAAATACAGCGTACACTCAATTTCACGATTTGCGGATTACCCTTACACGATGTATGTTGCTAATGACTAATGACGAAGGTAGGTAACAACTGAACTTAGAGCCGAGAGCTGGAATGAAATCATCCATACGAACAAAAATCATGGCTTATTTATTTCAACAACAAGTGCATACTTGTAAGATATGTACGTATTATGTTTATAGTCAATAAATTAGTTCTATTTGTGTTTGTGGCTCAATAAACTAAATGTTTTCGAGTACCCGTGTCTCTCAATTATCCGTGCATCCCTTCCACATTATTACCCCGGATAATCGAGATTAAACTGTAACTGAACTCAGCCATTTTTTCAAAGAAATTATTAGCCTTCCAAATATCGCTAAAAAAAATCACAGAATCTCTGTTAGCCACCAATGAAGCAATTAGTTTAGAATTAAATTCTTAGAAAACGAAGGAGATCCCGCAGGTTTATATCACGTCAAAAGAATGCAGAAAAAATCAGAACAAAAAGGTAGCCATAAATCCTTTCAAAGTCTCTCAGATTTAACACACTTCGGAACGACACCAAAGAGTATCAGGTTATTCGCAAAGAAATTTGGGGCACCTTAAAACTGGGAAATGCTTACTGGCTTCCCGTCTTTTGTATAGATTAAAACATTTCAAAATATTTTTATGCCTCCTGTTTATGTGCGTGTCGAACTTGGTCTCTGACATTAAGGGAGCAAACGGATTGAGGCTACTTTAGAATAAGACTGTAAGGAGAATGAATGTTTGGATGTAAGAAGGACGAAGAAACACGAGGCTAGAAGAAACCGTATAGTGAGAAGTTGCTTCATTCCCATTCCTCGCCATACTCTGCTAGAGTGATCGAATCAAAGACGTTGAAATGAGTCATCTATGTGGCATGGAGTTTGGTGGGAAAACCTAAAGAAACGATGACACTCGGAAGTCCTGAACGTAGATCGGAGGGAAAAGTTTTATTGGGCCTTACAGAGGACGGGAAGGTGTGGACTGGTCTCGTATGACTTAGGAGAAGCACCTGTGCCTGCCTCCTGTGAACACAGCAAGGGATGTTCTAGGCCCATAAATTCAGGAACCTTTTCGACTCTCTGAGAAATTGTTGGCTTCTCAAGGGTAATTATTCTACATTTTTTTATTTATGGTTTTTTGGGCCTACTGTTGTTGTACCTGCAGTTTGTTGCAGAAAGTGAGTACAGTTTCACTCTATGTCTAAGCCAATCTATACAAATCGCAGTAAACTTTGCAGATTAGCTTGACGATCATTTTCAATAGAAGCCCCTCCTTACGGTCTAATTGGAAAGAACCTTTCTGCTGTACATTCAGCAAATCAACTAACGGTGTTACATGAGAAGTCCGACGTCAGTGACATAGCCTTGTATAAACTCTTGCACTAGTAAGTTGAAAAAATCGGAATTCGAACAAAGAAGTCTCAAAACCACTAGCAGTGAAATTTAATGACATGTGAAACATCCGATCCAGTAATTGTGTTTCCTAATTAAGCATTTTTCAACATCACGCTGTGACTCAATTATTATACCAACTACTGCACATATATAAAATTTAAACATTAAAGCATTAAAAAATGAAACGCTCCGACATGTTTCGGCCCTAGGACCATCATCAGGGAGCCGTATCGTCCTTGCTAAAGTCACACTATAAAAAGTCACATTAATTTCGCTGTGCCAGTTGGGTATTGTGGCAGCTTGCCGTGTTGTTTAATGTTATTATACGAAGTATCACGCAACGAAGCACAGAATGCACATCCGTAGCAGGGCACTCTTCGCAACATAACATTACACAACACGGCATGCTGCCACAATACCCAACTGGCACAGCGAAATTAATGTGACTTTTTATAGTGTGACTTTAGCAACGACGATATGGCTCCCTGATGATGGTCCTAGGACCGATATATGTCGGAGCGTTTTTAATGTTTTAATGTGTAAATTTTATAAATTTTATATATGTGGAGTAGTTGGTATAATAATTGAGTAACTCGACGACTTGCACGGTGTAACAACGAAAATAAAAATCACTCTGTGAAGTATGAGGGAGGACAAACAAACAACCAACTAGATGCAACAATAACAATTATTAGTAATTTCAATCAGCTCAACATGTTTCGGGCGATAATTTCGCCCACCCTCAGGAGCACTAGACTGTGTTTATATTTTGTCACCAGCAGACAACTTCTTCCGTGAATTATACCATAAGCTGTAAACACAGTCTAGTGGTCCTGAGGATGGGCAAAATTATCGCCCGGAACATGTTGAGCTGATTGAAATTACTAATAATTGTTATTGTTGCATCTAGTTGGTTGTTTATGCTATTGTATCAGAGATGTACGGTCACACAAACATCAAATTTGTATGAATCCATATAAACATATCTAATTCACTCAGTAATATTATATAATATATATGATCTAACATAACAAGTAGGGACCTTCAGAATGGAAACATTACATAGCACAAAGAAAACGACAAAACATGCAAAAGATTGACGATGACAGAATATAATTTATCTTAGAAAATATTTTGCTTCAACCTTCGGGCCGCATTTTTCCTGCTCCAAACACAGACCTCAGTAGGACAGGCCTTTACAGTCACAGAAACGGACCAGTTGCAAGTTTTTTACTGGCAGCTTAAAGTTCTAGTTTAGTTTGGTGGATCAAAGTTGCCACAAATCTCGGAAAGTGCAAAAAGTACAAGTGCTCCTATACCCCCTATGTAGTTACCAACTGTTTCTACAGATACAGAAACAAAGGAGAAAGGAATTGTGGGATGTGATGGAAGAAGTATTTCCATTTGGGCTACTGATGCTGCAAAACCATGAATTCACGAAGCATATGACACAAATTAATTGCTTGTTTTATTCCTTGGCAACACCTTTGAAATGCGGGTCAGCTCTCATTCTGTCTTTAGACTATCGCCCTTTCATCTTAGACTTGTTTCTGTAAACCTCAACTATTTGTTTGTTTGTAATTTACAATTACCTAATTTGTATTTGTAAGTTTGGGGGATTCTTTTTGAAAGTGAATGTTATTGCCATGCATTGAAATTAAGTTCCGACGAAGAAAAACGAATTTATATCAATTAACGAACTAATGTGTCCTTCCCCTGAACATATACTCGTATATAAAACAAAAGGGGTTATGTTATAGTCTTTCTTTTGGATATTCCCCGGCGTCTTAATCTTATATGCCGACGTTTCGGAACACTCTGTCAGTTCCATCTTCATAGGTGGTTTAAGCTCACACAACCTATGAAGGTAGAATTGACAGAGTGTTCCGAAACGTCGGCATATACAATTAATACACCGGGAAATCATAAAAAATAAAGAATATGATATCCAGAACACGACGAAATTTTGAAATCAAGAAAAGGGGTTACATTTTGTGGAAGATATGTGATCTCTGAAGAGTTAAAATCTGATTTTTCTGACGCCAGTCGAGTGCAGTGAAATACATCTTAATGTGAACATTTTTAAAAACTGGGCCTAAGTAAGCAAAAGCTCTTTTTTTCAGAAAGTATTCAGATACATTTAAAGGGGCTTATATAATTTTAATCTTCAAGTAATTTTATTTTTAATGTAATAAGTTAATTACAAGTGTAATATAAGATGAGTTTATATCATGCGTTTGTAAAAAAAGACACTGAAAATGTGGTTCAGGATTGAACGCATTTCATGAAATACTAAAATATAGATGAGAGGACTAATTAATAGATGGAAGATCATATAATTTAACAAAATTACATCAACCGTAGTGTGTAAATAGCGTCAAATTGTACGACAGCAGTATCATGCTCGATGAACTTGAAATGGTATGGGACGAGGAGGGGGGCAACTGAATGAAATCATAAAATGATTACAGAAGATAACCTGTGTACTTACAGAAATTCAGAGCAACTTGGACGTAATACCAACTATTAAAGAGAGAGATAGACAGAAATGTTGGTATATATATATATATATATATATATATATATATATATATATAAATGTGCCAGTAACTTTCCATGTTAAAGCGATGAGAGTAATAGTATGGTGTGGGACAGCAAGACATTAGCTGACTGTTTTGGAAAATGTGTTTGATACAGGAGAAAAGTGATTACCAATGAAGCTGACGGGCAGAAAGAACCGTCCCGTGAAAATAAACCTCACGTTCCTACAAAAATGCACTGGTTGTCAAAATTTGTATTCCGTATGTCTGGAGTGTGTGTCATAACCAGTGGAAAATGTCATGGATCAAGCAGTTATTCGCCGGCATTCCACCGTGGAGGTTAGGATTCAGTAGCAGGACGTTCTGGATGGAATTTGTGGTAAACAAAGTGGAAGTGGGACAGATTTTTCTGTAAATATTTCGGTTTCCCGCTGTCATAATTCACCACTGTTCTATAATCATTTAACTATTGTCATTAGCGGAATGTAATCTTAGTAACTGACAGCGCCGTTAAATAACGACTAAAGTAAGAACTAGCCAGCCGTTTTGTCATTTCCTAGAAATATTCTTCTTAAGTGACATTCTAGGCGCTCTGAATCTGTTATGAGTGTGATTAATGATCGCATGATCTTGCTGTCTCTCTCTGATGTCATTTTAAGTCGCGTTGCCTTTTTTATGTGGAGCTACAAACCAAATCTGGCCCAAAACGCCTCGTATTGAGGTTCAGAGATCACAAACAATTAGATACACACACACACACATATATATACGCACACAACACAACACACACACACACACACACAAACACACACACACACACACACAAACACACACACCCGGTAAGACTCCTCTAAACGTGTGATCAGCTCGTCACAGAGGCCGCTACCTAAACAACAAACAACAGACAAAACAGACGAACATCCATGACCTCAGCGGGATTCGAATCCGCGATCCAGTAATAAAGCAGCAGCAGACGTACTCCTTAAGCTCCGCGGTTACCAGGATCGCTGTTAAGTTGTGTTACGCCTAACATTTATCTAAACAGAAGGAATGAGTATTTGATGCACTTGTTTTTAAATTCTCTATTAGCTAATGTGTTTAGTCGTTCTGATAAAAACGTTTCATAAACGGCAGGTGTAAAGTGGCCCATCCGCTCCTCCACTATTGTATCGACAAACTTTCTCTACACTTCCTGGAATAATATTATTATCAACTTCATTCGCCTCATATGCGAAGAGCTAACATTGTAGAAATTACACGTTCGGGACGAGAACACAGAAATTTCAGGTGATAAGCACTTTCTACCTTAAACCCCAGATACACTTCAGAAACTGTTCTTATAATAAAAACAACGAGAAACACAAATTTCTCAAATTTATTTTTGGAATAGGACTCTACATGTTTTGGAGAGTATCTCTGTCCAAAACATGTAGAGTCCTATTCCAAAAATAAATTTGAGAAATTTGTGTTTCTCTTTGGTTTTATTATAAGAATATATCATGATGCACGACCCTATGAATGCCAACTTCAGAAACTGCTTGAACTGTACCATTATATAAAATAAAGAAAAAGCAATTAAATCTTTTATGCAGTAAAGCAATAATTATAAATCATAACGAGACAAACAGAAGCTCATCAAGTCAGCAAATGTCCGCAAAGCGAAACAATTACTAGTTATTTGACCTAACAATAAGAAAGAAAGGAACATAATTAACTTTGGCAACCATAAAACAGCAATGACGTCTGTAACCAAAGTAATCACAAGTGTACACACTGACATGTGAGGTGTCTTATTTCTGTCAGCTCTTACTAGAACTCAGAATTTGTCCACAAATTTTAAGGGCTATCACTAATATAAATTTCATGAAAATCTATCCCGTCGGAGGCGAGTATTTCCAAGGGAAGGGACGGACGGACAGAAAAGCGGAAGAATAGAAGGAAGGATAGAGAAGTGGGCACGGGACAAATATATCGTAGCTAATATAGTCGCTTTTCATAACGCCTTTGTGAACGTCTGGAAAAGGAACACAACTTGACGAGAGGTAATTCACAAATAAGATTTCATTGCAGATAAAGAGCAGAGGTAAGAATAAGAAGGTAAATCAGTCTCATTACAAGCCCGAAGTGCCCAGAGGGTTTCAGGAAGTTAAGGTTCCCAGATTACGTGACAACGGCCCAGGATGGAGATAAGGATGTCAGCCTTACGCACCGGCCGCTTTTTACCCCCAGGAGATGCTCCTGGTACTCATTTCTGTTAGAGTCTGAGTCGACCCCAGGGCCATAGTGCGATCGGAAGGATTATGTCAATGAAAAATTCCAATGATACCATCTGGAATCGAACCAACGACCTTCCGATTTGTAGCACAGCTCCTTTACCACTGAGCTACCGCCAATTCCTAATAACAGAACATGTGAGATACCCTTATTACAACAACTTATGTTCCACAAAATCTGAAAAGGAAAAACCAACAAAATATTTACGGATACAGTCAGTAACATACACCAGTCGGGCGCCGTGTGATATGGTAGAGGAAGAGCAATAAGATTACAGACTTTTGTGATGAGATGCTACATGCTTTGAGAAGAAAGTGCAAATCTTTCGGAAAAACCTGCTTCCTTCGTGTTCAGAGTAGCTAAACTGGACGTCCCTCATCTTCTTTAGCACAGCGAAACTGCTACTTGGACACAACCCATTGTGCTGAAGGGTGCGATCACGGTATATTTTTTAGGCGCGTTCGCAAATCATGTCTGTCTGTCTGCCTGTCCGCATAGAACAACTCGTCTCCTACTGGTCGGATTTTTCATGAAATTTGATATTTTGAAAAATTTTTCGAAAATCTGCCGAGAATCTTCAAATTTCATTAAAATCTGATAAGAAGAGCGGGTGTTTTACATGAATACACGTTTTTGATCATATCGCGCTCGATTATTCGTAGAATGATAAATGTTTCAGACAAAATTTATAGAGAAAGTCAAACTCACATTAAATGTTCAATAGCTCCTTTCGAAAATCGTGTCTTGTGTTAGATAATGTGGAAAAATATAGTACAGCCGGGTAGGCCACAGATGACAATATGACGCATGCACACTTCATGCTGGATACCTAAGGCTACAGACACACGCTGTCGGAATGTGTAATATTTCTTTTCTACCGCGACAATCGTTGCACAAACGCGTCTCAATGTTACGTTATACGTACATTGCCTCTTTATTAAGAATGAATGTAAGCTTGACGGTGTTCAGAGACGTGGCGCTCTGCAGGCTAATATAAAGTACGAACATTCGGAGAAATCTGCTACCTTCATCATCAGAAGAGAAAAAACAACGGTACACATACAGGCAAAAGAGGACGGATACATTGTCACCTTTGGTCCGGTATCATTTCCTTCTCTTTGTACTTTTCCCATTCTTCCGCACGGTTTTCTCTTTTATTCTGAAAAATGGAGGCAGAACCTTCCTCCAAAACCTGTTTATCATACCACACGTTGTTACTTACCTGGAGACAGAAATCTTGAAGTAAGGCGTGTGAGAAATTCAACACTCACATACCTTATAATAAGTCACCTGCAGACGGACCAACTGGTGAACACGTAATGGATTTACGAAGGAGACGTCACTGTGGAAGGGTGCACCAGTTCTATAAAAGATCTGAAGCAATCTAAGATTTAACGACGGAGGTATTCATATTGAAGTGTTACGGTCTGGAACACTTTACGGTAAAGTAGGTGAGTTGTAAAGTTTCGAATAAATGCACTGCTTCCTTCTTCAGAATTAAAATATAAAGGTGATTGGCTGTAAATCAGGCAACTTCTTCGGCCGGTAATTATAATGTTGCCATCGAGCCCCATGTGGGCTCTTAACCTCACTGAAGTGTAATTGAGAGTAATTTGCAGTTTCCCCCACTTACGCAACTACTCTCTCAGGAGAAGGGGGCCCAGAATCTTTATGCAAGTGTCAATTACAATGCATGATCTGTCTTAGCAGGGATCTCACATTCTCGTGTAACTCCATAAACTACTTTCGTAACAAGTGCAAAATGGTCACATTCTCTCCATGCTGATCTTTTGAACTGCTGCACAATGCTTATTAAACATATTGTTTGCAAAAGTTAAATTCATGCCGATTGCTTGCCCCGATCCATATTTCATTTGCATGTTGGTTGTGTCTATTCTACACATTCGCACACTCGCACCTGATTATACATATATATATATATATATATATATACACACACACACACACACACATACACACACACCAGTGTTTTCAGGACGTATCCACTCTATATTAATATAGATCAGCGATGCACGGAACCATAAACGTAAAAAGCCACTCCTGTTTCTTACTTTATTAAATCCCTGAAGGACGAACAACCGCCGAGAATTCTGGCTGTGTATAGCATACCCTGCTAGCGTGATAAGGTGTACACTGGTCAGACTGAGCCTTCAATCGAAACCGGGATCAGAAGACACAATCGGCAAATTGGGTTGCATCTTTGACAAAATTCAGCCTTAGCAGAACACTAGGACTCATGGACCATTTTTTCCCGATTAATGATATAAATATAATTGCCAGGGAACAAAGACAACTCTACTTGATCGCCAGTAAAGTGACAGAGATCGAGCTGCACCCTGAAGTCGTCAAGCAGAGGACAGATTCTCCCTCAGAAGAATGTAAAAGCCTCTCTCCCGCACACTGAAAGAATGGAAGTAGATTCTTTCTGCATAACAAGATTGTGTGATTTATTCTTTTTATGACTCTCCTTGTACCGTCACTCAACAAGTGCACTTTCTACTTAAAACGTGCGCAGTGGCTGTTACTTCCCTCTTTTCTACTGGGCCGAGCAAGATCTCTGTCACCTTTCCCTATGCCGTAAAGTATTCTCAACCCAGAAGACTCAGAAAGCATATTCGTTCAAAAGACCTTATTCAATCACGAACTTTTGTTATTCAGTGCCAGAAGGAATGCATGGAATAAAAATTTAATTCATCTCCAAACCTAAGAGTGTCAAGACAAACACGGTATGTGAAAGATATGTCATAAACCACGTCTATCTTGGTAAGTTACATGACAACGAAAGCAGTTGCTTGCCCCTGCAGTGTTTTATCTCATTCAATCCTGCGAATTTTTATTAAATAAAAACTGTAACTGGATGTACAATAAGTCTTACGAAATCAAAATCTAAATTAGTTTTGCATTTCATCCGCAATACCCTACCGAAGACCACGAGGATCTGCATGCAAAGGTAAATGTTAATATTAAAATGCATATTGAAGAATTAATGTGAAAAATCGTGGAATAAATTTTCAGGTGGACTACCATTAGTAGCTTTTGTAGTACCCTTTTTTCTCTCAAGATGGGTACCTTTAGAGAAAAAAGGGCACTACAAAACTACTAATGGTAGTCCACCTGATAAAACCCGGGGCCATGGTACCCACTGTTATAATGAGATCTCGACCCGCCCCCCTCCCCCAGAACTCCCCAAGAACACTCCACGCATTCCTGTATAACTGATCTGAAAGTCCTGTCACAACCTGAAGATGGCCCACATACAGGGCCGAAACATGTCGTTGTTATAATCCTCCTGTAATACTAGAGGCAAATATAGTTGTGTTCGACTGTAAGTATTAATACACCAAACTCCTTTCTATTGTACTAACACAACGGGGATAACGCACGTCAGAATTAGGTAACTAAGCATTTTTCAAGCAAAGGTGTGCTCCATTCAGTCAGTTGTAGAACGCAGCCTTTAGGGTTATCAGAACTACAATTTCACAGGTTATTCACTGAAAACTGCTGCCCTTATTTCTGACGTAAATTTTTTACAGTAAAGACTGAGGCAGTATTAGCAGATTATGTGACGTCACATACGTTTTGACCACAATATCGGTTTTACTTCTGTGAAGACCTAACTTTACGTTGAAGCTGTAATATTTTAAGGCTTACTTTTAGAGGCGGGACTTTCTGAAATTCTTATTATGAATGAATATAAAAATGAAACTAATCACCTTATTCATCACGATCATCATCATCATCATCATCATAATCATTATCATCATAATCAGCAGCAGCAGCTAAAGAGTTCGACTTTTGGCCTACTGTATTTTGAAGGGAAAGAACCCCTTCTGAGTTTAGAACAGTCTATAAGTCGCTGGCCAGAAAGATTTATATAATAGCAGTAGATATGAATTTCGACTGTCTGTCACTTATGCTAGTCCTGCTTCCGGCGTGTCACTTTACTTCCACGGCAGCATGTCTTTAATTCTTTTCGGATAATCAGTATTATTTTTGCGATCGATTAAATGGTATCCAGCTAAGCACCTCAGGATTTTCGGCTCTTCCACTTCTCTTGTCCGCCTTTTGTTTATATGTAACGAAAAATAAACATGCAAAAGTGAGTAGGGTAGCCGTACCTGTAATACGGAGTTTTTCAGTACAGCAATATAATGGCTGTAAGCGTAACTTTCTACATTAACGTTAATGGACTTGAAAATTTTAAATAGGTTGAGGTTATGCTGAGGACGTTGTCAAGAGCACTTTATGGATGGCGGTTGGTACTCTGCTAACTTCATGATTAGCGTGTAATTTCTGATTAATCCTCTAGTACCAACTTAATAAAAAACGCGTGGTGCTACATTGACATGCGTAGGTAGAAGGACGGAGCTCACACTTCTGCCTGTAGGACTGCGTGTTATAATCATTATGCTGGAAAATGCATTATACGGAATAAAGAATGTAGCTTGGGACTGGATGCCATAAGCTGCTATGGCAACTTACCGCAACATCGCCACAAAAACTGAGCACTTCTTAATAACCAGTCTAGTTTAAAATTTGATACCCCGTAATTTGAACTGTACCATCTCTTTACAATGTGGAAGAAACCGGCAGTAAATTGAGACACATTACTGAATTACTTTTCTGCCTCTTGAGCCATTTCTCATCCGTTATTTTCCCTACATTACCCTATCCTCCTCTGAACTTAATTCAATTCTGTGTGCTGAAGCTAGCTACACCCTTCCCGATGCATAACCCGCACATAACAAGCGACTGGTTCTTGGTGCCAAAGGCAGTATCTTATATCCAATCGCCACAAAACATGCAGTTATACTCAAGATCTTACAACTTCGCATTAATTAAAATATTTGTTAAAATTTTCGACCGATATGTATTTTCATCTCAACTTCTTCTTCTTTCTTCAAAGCCACTTTATCAGGCATTTCGTATCGAAGATTACATCCTTTGTAACAGGACAGTAAACACGAGTGTCAATTTTCCTATGTTTTTAGACCCTATGGCAAAAGCGAATTCTCACTTCTTTCCTCGCAAATTACTGTGGAGGCTTAGGGTAAATGAGGTAGCCTGAAAGACAGTTTATCACGTGAAGAAAGTACTATTATAAATTTTATATTCCTTTTAATGTCCAAACGTTTCAATACCCTTCGATTTTGACGAGTAATTTCGATTGAAAATACTTTCTGGTTGCAAAGTAAAGCGTAAATATGGATGTCAGAATCTCGAAAGCACTGCCATGAAGCACTAACGATGCATATTTTCCTATAAGGCCTTCATTACAACGTGCAGGAGGAACTTTATGCTTTAAAGTTCATACGGATTGTAAAACATGAAACTCATGAAAACTTTGTTAGAACGCGTAGCTGGTACTTAAGTAAACACACACGCAGACAGATTCACACATATGCAAAAGGAAACTGCCTAGCAATGTCACGGCTTTGTTCTAAATTCTTAACAAATGATGCAGTTCTAAACTTCTCAAATAACTTTCTGTAAACGTAGCAGCTTTCTAAACAAAATGTAAAATAATTCTAGAGGATTGAAACATATCTTGATTTTATTAACTGGAAATGTCCTTGTTGTGTGTACAGTCTGTCGGTGTTTCTGGAAATTTCAAGCACCTGGGTCATAACGTGGTTAACTAGATTTTGTCCTTCGTACATAACATTTCCTGAGAATCCAAGAGCGGTTCAATTAATCAAGAAACTCAACACATATTATAAATATGAGGGTGCATTACGATGTTGACAAGAATGTCAAACTTGATGATATTATGAGTCAGATCAATCTAGCCAAGAACTTTACTCTTTTTTATAGCTTCAAATTTAATATTACAATGTTGTCTGTATTCGGGTCTCCCAAATCATCTCTTTCATTCAGAAATTTCAGTCAGAATAATCCACAATCTTGAACTAATGATTGCTATGCACATTAAAATAAACAAAAAACATGATAATCTGGGATATATAAAACGTGACTATGCCAGAAATATGTCAGTAACTCGTTGACTTGTCTTAGTAAAACTATGGATTTAGGCATTAATATCGTGTGACTTTTTGCTATTTTTTAACAAATAGAATCTGATAGTAAAGAATACAGTGAATATATTTGTTATTAAGCATAACAGAGTTCTTCTGTGTTTGAATCGAATGACTTCATACAAATCGTTCTGAAAGTGAGGTAGACATTTTAATAAATATAAAAAACAGTTTTTATTTCATTCGCTAAAACAATTGTGTATATGATGCATTTATTGATGATTGACTTTCTGAGCGGCAGCCAATAAATAGTTTGTAAAACCAATACTTTTTAATTAACGCGTACCTTTCATAGCGCCGCGTGTTAAAAATGCTTCTTGAGGATATGTTCAGATTTTCCAAATACAAATTTGTATCACTGTTCACGTGTTCCGTAAGTGCTATATACCTCTCGTATTTCACTTTCCTGATCACCATCACCCTTGTAACATCTGATAAGTGTGTACACACCATAGTATCCAACTAGGTATTTTTCTTCGTCTATTTCACTGAGTGTGCCTACATAAAGTAATTAATGCAAGAAGATTTTTAAACTCCTCGACATACACGTCAGACAAAATGTTTATCAGAGATTATTGTACGATAAGGAGAAAGACATAAGACGAAGATGGTGAAAAGCTGGATGATAAAAATTGATTTTATCTGTTCCAAGTCCGTGCATTAAAGAAAGTTGTTTACTCATATGACCAACAAATTAATGCACTTTTATACGTGTGGCCAATCACACCATATTATTCTTCGTCAACATGTTTCGGTCACCTCTGTGATCATCATCAGAGTCTCTTATATGAAGAATACAATTAGCACACTAATAATTGCACTAAGATGTATGATAAAACCACTCAGTGTTACACTTAAATTTTTATGACAAATTTCATGGCCATAAAACTTCAAAATTTTAATTTTATATTGTTTTTAAAATTACAGTAAACTACGGTGTGTATGTTGCATAAAACACTCTGTTTTACTATATTTTAACACGAATGAAAATTTGTATGCAGGTTTGTTGTTTTATGACCATAAGATTCATCACAGAAGGTGAAGTGTAACATTGAGTGGTTTTTGTCGTGTATTCTTTTACAATTATTTGTATATTGGATGTGTTCTTTTTATAATAGACCGTGGTGATGGTCATATAAATGACCGAAACATGTTGGTGAATAATAATAATAATAATAATATGTGATTGAACATATTGATAAAAATACATTTCTAGGTCTAATATGTACGTTTACCGCAAAGCACCTGCAACTGACAACTGCCCTTTTTCACTATATATGTTTAACATAACGAGATTTCATTCGGTAAGTACTTAGAACCGGAGCTTAAAAAGTCTTGCTGCTAATAAAGCTAAACTCAAGTCCATAGAAATGTACTTCATTGAAAACGAGTCATCTGGAGCAGTACGGAACCTATTGTACGAAAAGTAACAAACAGCTTTAACATCTGCACACGAAGGTTGAGAAGAGTAGTGGAGATTGCCGGTAGGGTGCTGAAAGCCTATACAAGTTGTTGTTGCTAGCCAATATTACAGCAACAGTTGTTCGCTTCAGGCGAGCTGCATTAGAAGGACCTCAGAATATAAGCAAAGCTAGAACCGTATAAAAAAGCACTGACCGCCAGAATTCTGTGGCTACAGCAGCTTGTACCTGTATTGGAAATATTTTGCTGTCTTCCATATTCATATGCGTTACTTGGTTTCATTCGAAGCATTTAATATATTTGATGTGGTCATCTGCCTTTCCTTGACTCGTGCCACCAGTGCAAAATACACACACGGATGTGTGGAGGGTGAATTATTATCTACCAAACAGAAAAACAGAGCATATTTCACGAAAAGCCACCAGGACTAAGAGTTTTGGGAGTAGTTCCCGAAGTTTCGAAGGATTTTAATGCTTCTCTTCAGGATCAAGATTCACCCTGAAGATTAAGGCATTACGAAAACCGCTGTGAGAACTTCAAACGCGACGTCAGAATTTTCACCTAAAAAATTTCGTAGATATTGAATCGTAATGATAATTTTTAAAATATTTACTTGATTATGGGTTAAAGACGTAATTTTTTTTTACTGATACTGTTCACGAAAATGCAGGGAGAAAAATAGTACAAAAAAGACGTAACGTGATGCTTATACAAAGAATTCAGCGGCATTTAACTGCCTATCACCCACAGCTTCTTCTTTATGACCTTCCTTATGGTATATAAAAAATTGGCCGACAATTTAGACTGCAAAAGAATTAGTAGGCTCCAAATTTGGATAAGACTTCTTAGGAAATTCAAAACAAGAATATATTAGGTTATTTACAAAAAATTTAGACACTAAGCAATGATTTTTTTAAATTTGTCTTTTCCGTGCACTGTTTATATTAAAATACATTCTTCATTACATCAAGTAAAGGCACCGTCTTAACTAATACAAACATGAAATGTGCAAGTTTAATGTTTGCATCTATTACGACTTGCATTAATTGTGTAATAAACGGTGTAATAAGCAATGCTGTTTAGGGCAGAACGCTTTCCGGAGGAGGAGGGTGGTGGTTGTACCCTGACCGTCAGTAAGAATGGATATTACGAAAGGAATATTCACTTGGGAAAATTGAGAAAACCACGAAACGCTAGTAAATTACGACTATTAAAACTTGTACATGTTTATCTTAAAGCGTTACGTGACGTCCCCGTCCCAGACAGGCATACACTTCATATTCACCACCGCAGGAACTTCAGATTCGACTGAAGACCTAAATTAGGGTACCGGGCTCCAGCTTGAGACAAGAACTACTCTTACTTGCAGTCTTAATCTTCTTGTAAAAATCACAGGCATCACCATGGTATTAATAGGCTGATGCTATTTTTTTTTACAGTTTTCCTCCTACAAAGGCACACTTTCTGGAAGAGGAAGCTTTATACATGACAGCTCAAGTAAAATGAATAAAAAAGAGGAAGAAATAGAGAAAATGGTTCCCTAAAGAGAGGAATTGCGTTAATAAATAAACCTTTCTGTACTGTAAAGGAAAAATATGACCCAAAATTGCTTTGCAATAGGGAAAAAAGACACGTATTTACTAAATACGGTGAATTCACTGGATTGTCCAATTATAAAAGGTACTTTTTAAACAGTTATGTTATATACCCATGTAGTGGATCCCTGTCACCACGGGACGGCGCGTCCTCAAGTTGCGGTTAGAGGAACGGCCGCCGATAAGGAGGGTAGCTGCGAATAAATTGAATAAGCAGTCGCGGACAGCCGACGAGGGGTGATCCTCCAGCTTGGGGGTTGGAAGAGGTGCTAACAACCCCTCCCTGTAAAACACTTATGTTAAGAAACATTCACATGCGGGATGCTTGTTCTGGAGACAAAACAATCCGGAGGGCTGGGCATGTGGCGCGTATGGGTGTGGAGAGGGGGTGTATAGGTTCTTGGTGGGGAAGCTGGATGGAAAGAGACCACTGTGGGGACCTAGGCGTAGATGGGTGGATAATATTATGATGGATCTCCAGGAGGTGGGATGTGGGTATATGGACTGGATTGGGCTGGCACAGGATAGAGAAATTTGGCGGACGCTTGTGAGTGCGGTAATGAACCTTCGAGTTCCGTGAAATGCGGGGAATTTCTTGACTAGCTGCAAACCAGTTAGCTTCTCAAGAAGGACTCTGGACCATGGAGTAAGTAAGTATGTTATATACCGCATTAATTTCAAGTATGTTTTAACCTTTGTAAAATTGCAATTTATGTTATAATTTATATTCCAGCACGTACGCTGAGATAGACCGTAATAGGCTAGTAAAATAACAAAGGAAGCATTATTAAGATGGTGCAGTTTACTATTAAAGTTTTTTCGCTTTGGCGGATGTAGTCCGCTTGTACTCAAAACATGAAATTTAATGTTCATTAAAAGTTACAAACTTCGTCGAATAATAAATGTTTTTATTCACTTCTGCACATATTGCCACGGTCTGTTTGTGATGGTTATTCATCATATTAACAACAGTACTAAGTATTTAAGTCCTATGAGATGTTCGGCCGTGTCGGCTTGAACATAAGATTTCTAAATTATGAGGGCACGAAGATAACGTTCTAAACGTCCGAAACTATTTACTAGTCGACATGGCATAAAGTCACAGAAGACTTAAATCTTCAGCAACAAGGATGACAGAGCTTCAATTATCACAAAATTATGTATTTACATAAAACGTGTATCTTTTGTTAAACTACGTGCATTTCACGATAACACCCAAAAGATTTTTTTAATCAGATTTTACTACATAAGATACCAATCGTTTTCATAAAGGTAATCTAGAATTTAAAAAAGGAAAACTTTAGTAGAGAATATTGTTATCTTTTAATTCAGATTTTTAATGGCTCAACTTCCTTCACGAATTTTATAAAGGTTACAACGTGTCTAATAACTCTTACATACAAAGTGGATCAAAAGTAGGTATACAGATACTCTACTAATTGGATGCTATACTGTATACCTACTTTTGGCCCACTGTGTATTAGAATAATTAAGTTAAGTTACTGAAGTGAAATTTTAATAAGGCGAGTCACTTAATTAAAGGGACGTAATTAAACAAATTTTAAAGTTCCCATTTTTTTTTAGATATGAGTCTATTTTACAAACTGTCGTTAAATCGTATTCAGTAATAATATGTGACGTCGAATACAAAACATATTATTCAGTGTTATGAAAATGTTTAATGTTTTATTCTGTATTCATCCGCACAGACATAAGGTTTTTACTGTCACGTAAATCACATTCTCTTTGCAAACGGACAGTTTCCTTTCCCTTTTCTCCATCTGTAGCTAAAAGTATTACACATCGGTTAAGTATACGCCATGAAACTGCATTTTTATTTAGGAAACTAGGGTATTATTACTGGTTAAAGTCCATTTTATTATTTATTCTATACGCACTGCTTTACAATTAAGTATTGTTTACTATCATGCCCCTGTATTTCACTATTATAAACGCATTTTTCCTTTCTTTATTAACCAAACTAAAATATGCACAACGTATATTAACCATATTTTTACATCGTAAGTACTCCTACATGTTTCGATGCACCAGCATCATCGTAATGTCTATTAAAACTTTAGCAAAGTTTAAGGCTCCCTGAAGATGGTGCAGGTGCACCGAAACGTGTAGGAGTACTTACAATATATAAAATATTGTTTATACACTAGTATGTTGTGCAATTGTTGGTCTGGATAATAAACTGTACAAGATGCACGGTACATACATCACAATAGGACAAAATAGGGTTTGGAACTTCGTCTAAAATACACAAATTTATCGCACCGTCTTGGGAACCGGTTTGTAGGCTTCATAAATTTCTAAATAATTTCATGGTTCGGAGCAGAGAAGTCACTGAGATCCCAGTAAAAAAATTTCCAGTATTTTGTGGAAAGAGAAGTTTCATTACCGTGCCCCCCCCCCCCCAAACGAAGTTTGTTCGTGTCCTGAGCCACATTATTTCAATAGAAGAGCTCTCATCTCAATTTTTTAAAATATATATTAATATAATGTTCTCTTCTAAGCCTGGGTCTTCGATGCTTTCTTCTTTTCTGGATTCCCAACCAAATCTCTGTAGGCATTTCTGTCCCCAATAAATACCACAAGCTCTATCCTTATCATTCTCCTTGATTTTGTCATACGACATGAAGTTCGAGCTTTAACAATAATAACTACAATCACGATAAAAAGTAAGTTATTTTAAACAGTTGTCATGCCAGAACATAGAATTTTGTTCTCAACTATATAGTAGACTTAGGACAATTCCATTTGTAGTTGTCTAGAAACTTTAAGCAATACAAATTTCAGGCTATTTCAAAATGAGTGTTTACAGATAAACTCGGTTTCTAATCTTTTATGTAACACTTCACTTCATTGTCACTGATGATAGCATATTACAAGTATGACCTCGTGGTTTATTATTATTATTATTGTCATCATCATCATCATCATCATCATTATCACTTACAGCCACTACCGCAACCTCAAAGACTGTTGTGTTTTTTGTCTCTGTTATCTTTAGGTGTCTGGAAGGACTTAAATTCTTCATTTTTTTATTTTTTATAGTTTTCTAGTTTTTTCGTCTCCTCATATTAAGAATCAATTTTTATTGGAGTCTGACAATTTTCGAATGGTGCAGTGCGTCAGCACTTACACTAACTTCACAGAGTCTATATTTGCTTCTAGTGTTCTGCCTGTATATTTATGTATTTAAGAATTCGTGCTACTTCCGTAACAGACATTGCTTCTTTAATCAAGCACATCAATGAACACAATTAAACCAGGACTATATCTTATTATTAATGATGTGGTATATGTCATATTGACCTAACTGAATGCCGTTAAAAGTCAAAAAGGAAGAATCCTTACGTGCATACTTTGGGAACAAAAGGGAAAAGGAAAAGCCAATTTCATGCGCTCTGTTTTCCAGGAATTGCACATCTGTGAGTCAAGTCTGCCGTTCAGACATAGCTGCAATTCCATAGAGTGCCGTAAGCTTCTCCCCCTAGAACAAGACGGAATCTTGGTAAACACGGGGTATCTGACGTTTAACGGATGACCTCGCAGTAACTACTGCAGCGTTTACATTGACCAAGGAATTTACAGATTTGTACCGACGTACAGTCATGTGCACTGAAACTGAATTCTCTGTGACACTCAATGTGACAGCCCAACATGGAAGTATGTTTGTAACTCAACTCTTAGATTCCAAAATTATGTTATTAATTTTAAAATTTTGAAACGTATGTTGTAATGTAAAGAAAAATACACATTATTTCCATTATATATTTTTTTATCTTCTTACTAATACATTATTACTGATGTTATAGGAATGAGGTTCTGGCCTTCAGTGATAAAGATCTATGTTCGATACTGGCTGGAATTTTACAAGTTCGTCATCTCAACTGTATCTCTGGCATAATCAGCAGAAACATTTTTTGCAGGTGTGAAAACAGTTGTGGTTGAACTTTAAGCTAATTATAAAGATTACTTTACCTGCAAAATAGTTCTTACGGTATGCCTAAAAGAGCATTTAAAATGTTAATAAAAATCCAACCAGATGCAACAGTATGCAGATATGTATTTACTGCAAAGTCACTCTACATGTTTCGGGTGTCACAGCACCCATCATCAGGAGTACTAAAAATTGTAACCGCAGCCTCCGGTACAGGTCATAATATCGGTACAGCTACTTCCCTCCAAAGTGGCCTGATCGGGACTCCCGATCAGGCCACGTTGGAGGGAAGTAGCTGTATTATGACCTGTACCGGAGACTGCGGTTACAGTTTTTAGTACTCCTGATGATGGGTGCTGTGACACCCGAAACATGTAGGGTGACTGCAGTAAATACATATCTACATACTGTTGAATCTGGTTGGATTTTTATTAACATTAAATTAAGATGCACGGAACCATGAGCTTAAAAAGAGCATTTAAAACTCCGTGACGCTATATTCCAGATCAGAAAACAAAATTACATTATCAATATAGTATTTTAAGGCGTCTACCAAAGAGCGATACGAACTTTGTGCATAAACCTTTTATCTTCTAAACCGTGAGTTACAAAGGAAAGATAAATGGTAAAATTGTAAACTCTTACGTAACAGAATTTTAGCAGTGAAAAAGTGAAACATGTGTATTTAAGCTGTAAGCATTCTATGAGTTTATTAAACTTAATAGTTTACTTTGATATTCCACTTATTGACTGAAGAGATACAAAGAGTGCATAACTACGGAAATAACTACACCGTAATTCTCCAGCATTGATCAAAATAAAAGGTAACGAAACCTTGCACCTAATATGGCTTATTTACTTATTGAAAGACTTACTTTTCAAGCATGACGTACAGAAAAACAATTTTAATATTTAATATAATGTATTTTATTAAATCTTATTACTTTTACAGTGTAGGATTCTTATTTGTATCCGGTTTCTGCCCTATATATCTCCAAGTTTTGTAAAACTGAGACCTCAGCTCCATGAAAAATTGCAATTTTAATGGGTTCTTTAAAAATTATCTCTCTTCATATATATATATTTGCCTGATGGTGGCTTTTCCAAAAGTGGAAACATGTAGCAAGCAATAAAACCTGATAAAATGTTAGGTTCTGGATGACAGTTTGTGCTTCCCCCTCTTTCGTTGAATTTAAAGGGCAGTTTGCTACTAACTGGCTACACGTGCGCGTGTTGAGATTCAGGTTAAAACATTTTTATTCGATAAAAAGAAAAAAACCCACCAGAAACCAGACCACAAAAACCGGGCACTATTATGTGTACTTCAGTGTCTTTATACTATGAACGCAAATTAATTCAGTGAATGGTATTTTGATTTGATTTATTCTACATAGGAACGAGTCAGCGTGCATATATTTCTTGTTGATTTGACATCCATTTGCTTTATAAAAGCAAAAGTCAGGCGCTGCTCTGACAATAAAATGTCCCTTGCAAGTGATAAGATACTTACAGATTGCAAGATGAGATAATTCACCTAACATCACCTAGTTTCAAGTATGCATGAAGGTTTAGGTGCTTTGAACTATGATTCTCTTTAATCTATTTGCTTTTCGAGAAAGAAGAAAAACTAATTGCTCCTATTTACATATGTTTTACGTTACTCGACACTGTGTCTGCATTAGTGACACATTGTAAATGGAGTATCCAAGGGCTGGAGTTCTGTGACTTTTACAAAACAGGCGGGTATTCAATGGCCCTTCACCGTGGATTCACAATTTAGATCCCAGGCCGATACATGTGGGATTTATGGGGTTAGGACAATTTTCCCTGTATTTCGGCTTTCCCCTGTCAGTAATATTTCAGTTATCTCCGGCGCTATATAACCTTAGAAATCAAAAGCGTCTTTAAATAGACATTTCACTTTAACGAAATATGTAACTGAAATGTAAATGTAATGGTCAGTAATGTTTTCTAAGGGAGTAAAGGCCCCTGAAAGAGGATCTACAAAACACACTAAATATGTTATGCGTATTGGACCGTGCATCATCTTGATATTTGAATAATGGTTGACCAACTAGATGACACTTGCTTTATTATATATTGCTCAACATGTTTCAGACGTTAATATGCCCATCTTCAGGAGCTAGCGAGTACTTGTTGTGTTGTGTAGGCTGACTTGAGGCGTGCTGGTGTTATGTACCGGGATTGTCTGTTGGCGATGTGGTATCCGAGTGTAGGCTACACTCGCATACACCATCTCCAACAGAAAATCCCG
>Ga0123352_10001900_pt1 | contig 28469 bp, 13 predicted proteins | sample TergutLab28metaG_FD_89700 | JGI IMG/M metagenome (GOLD analysis project Ga0123352, IMG submission 89700) | Labiotermes labralis P1 segment gut microbial communities from Petit-Saut dam, French Guiana - Lab288 P1 | ecosystem: Host-associated > Arthropoda: Insects > Digestive system > Gut ... | reverse complement strand
CTTGGTCGCTGACATTGAGGGAGGAAAGGAAGCTGAGGGTGTTCGAGAACATGGTGTTGAGGAGAATATTTGGACCTAGGAGGGACGAGGTAACTGAGGGGATGGAGGAGATGGCATAACGAGGAGCTAAATGATTTGTACACCTCACCCAATATTGTGCGGGTGATAAAATCGAGAAGAATGAGATGGGGTGGGCATGTGGCGCGTATGGGGGAGGAGAGGGGGTGTATAGGTTCTTGGTGAGGAAACCGGAGGGAAAGAGATCACTGGGGAGACCTAGGCGTAGATGGGTGGATAATATTAGGAATGATCTCCAGGAGGTGGGATGTGGGTATATGGACAGGATTGGGCTGGCCCAGGATAGAGACAGATGGCGGACGCTTGTGAGTGCGGTAATGAACCTTCGGGTTCCGTGAAATGTTGGGAATTTCTTGACTAGCTGCAAATCAGTTAGCTTCTCAAGAAGGACTCTGCACCATGGAGTAAGTAAGTAAATAAGTAAGTAAGTAATTAAGTAATTAAGTAAGTAACGGTGAATGTACTCCCTTCAAGTAATTTCACATGCCTAAATCCAAACGTTTCGTTATCGGCATAAAATTAAAAGCTACTGTAGGCTCTACTGGCCTTTCTTTGTCTCAGCTGCGTACTTACTTACTTACTCCATTGAGCAGAGTTCTACTTGCAAGCTACCCAGTTCTCACCTAGTCAAGCACTCCCCCTCATTTTATGGCACGCGAAGGTTCATTACCACGTTTACAATTCCTCCCACCTGTACCTATCCTGAGCCAGCTCATGCAGTTGCTCGCTCATCCCACTTCCTGAAAATTCATCTTAGTGTTATCCTCCCACCTATGCCTCGGTCTTCCAAGTGGCCTTTTTCCCTCACGTTTTTCCCACCAAAGCTCTGTAAGCTCACCTTCTTTACCCCATACGTGTTACATATCCCATCCACTTCATTCTTCTCAATTTGATGAACAGAATAATATTTGCTGAGGAGTACCTATCATTAAATTTCTCATTATATAGTATTCCTTACTCCCCTGTTACCTTGTCCCTCTTAGGCCCAAATATTCTCCTTAGCACCCCATTTCCAAACACCCTCAGCCTACCTTCCTCCCTCAACGTGAGCGATCATATTTCACGCCCATAAAAAACAACAAGAAAAGTTATATTTCTGTATAGCTTAATCTTTATATTTTTGAATAGCAAACTGGAAGACAAAAGATTCTGCACCGCATGATAGCAAGCATTCCCTGACTTCAGTCTGCTCTTGATTTCTTCCTGAATAGAATTTTATATGTTGAGGTTGTTCCCAAATATTTGAACTGTTGCACTCTTCAAAGGAACTATATTATCAATAAATTTTTATAGTGTGACTTCGTCCTGCATTCTGATCTTGAGACAAGACCATATACTTAGTTTTATAAGCCTTTACTTCTAGTCCAATCTCCTTACTAGCAACTACTAAAGCTTATGCGTTTTTCTTTATGGTACGTACGCTTCCGCCCAGTATACTAACATCATCAGCATAAACCAGAAGCGGACGTGTACCATTTAATTTAAGCCGTTCTGGTTTACCTTAACCTTCCTAATGACGTACTCTAAAGCACAGTTCAAAATCAATGGCGATATAGCATCTCATCTTTTCAAACCATTCCTAATAGGAAACATGTCGGACAAATGCTGGCCTACCCGAACTCTGCTACACGTTTCAGTCAGTCACATTTTTATTATCCTTACCAGGTTCATGGTGATACTAATCTCAATGAGAAATATACATAATCTCCCTCCTAACTGAATCATTAACTTTCTTGAGGTCAATAAAATGATGATGCGCAGGTTATTTTTTATTGCCATTTATTCTCAAATATTTGACGAATGCAGAATATTTGATCAGTAGTTGACCTGTTGCGCCGAAATCCACACTGATGAACTCCAATAATTTCTCCTTCATGTGGAGCTAACTTTGACAGCAAGATGATGGATACGATTTTGTACGTAGTTAACATAAGTGGTGTACCTTCTGTAATTACTAAAATCTTTTTATCCTCCTTCTCAGAAATAGGTAAATGATTGACACCTTCCACTCCCCAGGCACTTTCTCCTTATTCCAAATAGAGTTGATAATTGTATGGATCTTAGAGCCAATTGTTCTACTCTCTGTTTTAATAATTTCTGCTGAGATATGATGAACACCTGGCGATTTTCTTCTTTTCTAACTTTCCAATAGCCATCTCAAACTCCAAGACACTGATCTCAGGCACCATTGGCTCCGCTTTATGTATTTCTGACTGCCAAACATCATTAACCACACATACGTTCAAAAGCTGAAAGAAATGTTTCCTGCACATAACCAAAATACTGTGTGAGTTTGTAACTCAATCACTCTTCTCATCCTTTACTATATTATTTCTAAGCTGTTAACCGTTCTTAAAGTCACTGATATTTTCGATTTTTCTGTTAGTTTCAAGTTCATCAATTTTAGTTTCCAGATATTCCTTCTTCTTATTCCTGAAATGTCTACTAGCTTCACGTCTTACTCTCTTTAGATTATTTACATTTTTTTTGGTTTGGATCTTGTAACCACTGTATTTTCTCTTGCCTCCTTTGATCCAACACTAGTGTACGTTCTTCATCAAACTACGGTTTGTGGTTCTCCAGTTCCTACAGACCTAGACTCTCTTGAGCAGGCTTTTTAATACTTTCTTTTATGTTTCCCCAAGACGTATTTATGTCCTCTCTATCATTTAACTCTCGAAAGCTGAAAAACTCTTTGAGATCTTAATCTAATTTTTTTCCTGACCTCCATCTCACTTATTTTCCTGAGATTCAGTCTCTCCACACCAAACTTCTATGCTTGTTGTTTGCTTACTGCCAGTTTTTCCCCAGTGTTTGCAACCACTAAACAGTGATCGGTATCAAAGTTAGATTCACTGAAAAGTAGAACGTCGAGTATACACGAGCGCCATCTTCTAACTATCAATATTTTTTCAATCTGGTTGTGAGTCTTCCCATCAGAATTGGTCCAGCTGTACTTAGGAATATTTCGGTGTGGGAACGTCGTAATTTTGACAACTAGATTTTTTATGTAGCAAAGTTTACTATTCTAACACTATTATCATTAATATCCTGATGTAGACTGTCATTCCCAATTGTTGGTTTGAAAATATCCTCTCTCCAAAATTTTTCATTAAAATCTCGTAACAGAATTTTCATATAGTACTTATAAAAATAATCAAACACCTACTCAATTTCCTCCTAAATACTGCCTTCTGAATCATCACATTTCCCTTCAGTTGGTGAAGGCACATTAAGAACAATGATACTACTGTCTCTCAGAACTATATGTGACGTCTTATCACGAACAAACCTTATTATATTCACTGCTGATAATAATCTGTATTTTCTCGAAGTTAAAGCGGCTGTTGCCTCAATCTGATTACCGAGTTTAAGGAAACTCCCATTTGTGATTGCATGGCTTGGCGCTTGATTTATTTGTGGAAATTTCAAATATAATTTGTGAAGTAACTTTTTATTTTCAGATACAGCAATTTAAATCGCAGTGTCTCGGCCTCCAAACAACTTCGTTCGGCATCACATTGTTCGGCAGCATATTCAAAGCCGTGAAAGACTCAAATCTCACATATTTTCTTGCATTTCGTATTTAATTGCACTGTAGTCAGGGCAAGAAAATAAAATTTCCAATCAACAGTTATCGAATTTAATGACATTTTCTTATTATATCTCTTGGTTACTTTCGCGCTGTGAATGGTTTTAAATAACATTGGGAAACGATGGTTTGAATTCTACTTGCATTACGTTCTTTGCTAGAGATTTTCTTTTTCTTCTTCTTCATCTTCTTCTTTTCTTCTTCATTATCGTCGTCATCTTCATCATCATCATCCTATTTTTCTTCTTCTTCTTCTTCTTCTTCTTCTTCTTCGGTGGCGCTACAGTCCAATGCGGACCTTCGTCTCTTTATTATACATCTCCCAGTCAGCTCTGTTTTTGACCTCTTTACCATTTATAATTTTGCACTTATTAATAACTGTACACACTTCCACTATCTGTTATTTGGTCGTCCGTTTTGTCGACTTCCCTGAGGTTTACGTGCTACAAATGTGCAGACTAAAATGAAATTTACAGGAATTATTAAGATAATTTTGCCATTGTAAATATAAGTGCATCGAAACAAGGTACAGCAGCTTTGAGATCCGAAACGTTTGGACGATCTTTCAGATACGTAATGTTACAACAGACATGACATACATTGGTTCCGCGAGGCGCGGGTTCCTTTTGCAGTGCCGTCCGCACAAGTTCGGCTTCACGGCCAGCAGTGCTTCGTCTCCCGATAACCGCTCCGCTGCTCCTCCGAGCTTGTTCAGTAACTCGTGTTTGCTTTTGTCGTGAGGTGGCATTTTTACAAGTTGTTTGTGTGTTTTCCATTAGCGTTCGTTTGGGGTGTTTAAGTTCATTTTATTACGGCCTTGGACACATAATACGTGATATTTGTAGACGTGCTTGTATAATTATTTCCAGCTCCACTACATACGGAAATATAGAGGTGAGATTTTATACGCGGCTGTGTCACGTGTTAAGATGTATATTATCCATTAGCCTTGGCTAAATATTTTACATATTATATCCAGGCTGCCAATAATAAGTTTTCATACACGTTCATAGCGTGACACTGGACATGGTATGGTTAAGTATCTATTTCACAAGAGCCGCCAACGAATCCTATAAAAAGCCAGCTGGATCCAATCCACATATTCACATTCCTGTAAGATAAATTAGTTTGACGATACAAACTGAGGTCCCTAAATGTGAATTCTCTTTAAAACTCACTAAAATTCCTTTGCATGTGTCAACTCTCTCGCATGCGCGTTTTTGTTTCGATTATCTCTTTATAATACTCGTGTTATTCATAAAACTTGACCTTTTTGTGCACCCCTGTTTGCCAGTGCCTTTGTAGTAACAAGGAAGGCTTTTAAGTCTTAGAAGGATTCATTTTAATTTCTCTGGAAGGTACTGTTTCCCTGCCTCTCCAGTCGTACAGACGATATAAATTGCCAAGGAAGCAGAAGATGCTGCTTGTTATCTACATACAGTAGAAACTTCCCCCGGGCAAGTAGCAGAGGCATATTCCACGAACCCCTACCTAACATTGAGTTAGTTATCGCCCCATGAAGTAACATAACGGGGCGAACAACGTAATTTTCGTCACTTCTCGTGAAACATCTACATGGTTTCTATGGGCTATACAACTAATCTATTCACACAAGACTTTATAGCATCCATTCAAGGCATACATAGCAGGATTTGCAACGTATAATAAGATGCTGAACTTTCTAACAATATTTTATGTCTCTGAATGACGGTGGAGGATTTTGTGGTATTTAATAATATAAATTTTAAAGCGTAAATTTCGTAGATAACAATTTTAGTTAACAGTTTTTTGGGGGATATTTTAAGGTAATCCCCCATACCAACGTACTATATTTATTTCTGCCTACATTTTGGGTGTTAGTTGTGGCATTAAAGGAAAGACAAATACCTGCGTGCATCGTGCTGGAAGTGTCCAAGAAAAAAAAAACACCCTAGGAATTCTGTCATAAGGGGCCAGTATTAGTAATTACCCAGTGTTAGTTAAATCTGGGAAAATACTGAATTGCTCATTTTCCTAAGAACTGATTACAATTTCTGATATAAAAATTGAAATGCGGTAAAAAAGTAAGGCGAAGTTTTCCGTTAAATGATGACGGATTTGCTTCGAAGTTACTTCAAATCACGCGGTTCCAGGCACCCTCATTTGTACACTACCGCCCGGTAGCCTTACTGAGTGCTGCTGTACATCTTTTAGACTTTTCTGCATCTGATCTTTCTGGACTCAGGGATAGGACGTCGTATATACTGGTATCTAGTTACAAACTTTTGGACTAATCTTCTATAAACCTACAAGACACCAGTTTTCATATTTGCGACAGAAAGAATCTCAAATCTCAACAGAAATATTCAACTTTACTGCAAGAACGTTTCTTGAACTTGACTATATATAAACTTATTTCACGGGCTCGCGTAGTGGACAAAACGATTCCAAATTGCATTTTCCTGTAGGTAACACGCCTCTTGTTATGTGGGTGGATGCGCAATGTAACAACCAAACTCTAGCTGACGAAATCGAATTAAATGTCATGGTTAGGTCTTGTATTTTAACGGAATGTATATGTTAGTAAATTACGGACAGACTGTGTGACCACGAGTGCCAACAGATATTTTATTAGACGTCAGAATTAGCCGTCTCTGGTGTAAAGTAAAGGTGTGGCACTTAGCACGACTTGATCTTATCATTCCATTATACAGAGTTTAAAATGGTTCTCTTCTCGGTTAATGATGTGACCCTACATTTTAAAACACAAAATGCTGTAAAATCCTTTGTTACTTTACTAAAAAAAAGCGTGTAGATTAATGTCATTAAGAGAAACTTTGATTAATGTTTGTAAATGGTCTCAGCAGTGCTGTGTCTTTCATGAAGAATGTGAAGATTTTTAAATTAATTGTTTTCGAGACACCTTTCGGCATGGCTCTGAAACGTGCTCTGGGGACGGTTACGCTGTTGACAACGTCACAGACCATAAATAAAATATGGCATGCACGTCTAACGCTCCAGAGAACAAAGCGGCAGTGGAAGGGGGTGGGAGAGACGAGAGAAAAAAAAACAAGTTGCATCATTTCTGGTATAAACATCACACGTCACTTTTTGTCGCTAGGTGACAGAACAAAACATAGTTCAGTTATGTAATTAGTTGGTTGATGAGGAAAAAAACACTCGCATGCCACATTATGCTCTTGGATTGGTAAATATTCTAACTTGTCTGTGCCATATTCCAGTCTTCATTACAGTGCAAAACATTTCTTGGCCCCTTTTTCTTGTTTTTATAAGGGCATCTTGCAACAGGGCCCCATCAATGTATACTTCTAACTCAATTTTATTTAATCACCTTTTAACCCAGAAAGCTTAAGGTAATTCTCAGATGCAACCTTAACATTCGCGAGCTCAGTGGTCACTGCATGTGATATTTGGTTGGAAGTTAAAAAAAAAGTACAGCTTGTCCAAATAGCGAGTTAATGTGTTTTATATGATGTTCAGAATAAAGAGCAATAATATCCATCAACATCATCGTGAGTGTATTGATGTAATAGAGAAGGATGTGTGTTCTCTGTGATGTGGACACTGAATTCGTAAACAATATTTTTGACGAATTGCATAATACTTTAATTGATTCATTAATTTTCTAACATGTTAAAGAGAAGGAGAAAAGCTTCTTAAAGCAAGTTTTATCTGGTTACGTTATTGATTGTTCTGTTTGTAAAGGTAAGTACACACACACACACACACACACACACACATATATATATATATATATATATATATATATACGTGATGATAAATAACTACTCTCAGAAAACTGATCGTTCTTGATAACCTGCTGTAGTCAAGAAATCTTCTGCCTTAGTTGGAACCAGAAAGTTCATGGGAAATGAACAGAAGCTCCTATATGGCAGCGAAGAGGGATGGAGGGTTCCTGTCCCTCCATCATCATGTCTGCTTACATGTGACGCAACGTTAACCGCCAGTATGAGAAGTCACATACTGAGGAAAGATTTATTTCACGGTCAAAATTAATAGGCCAGAGTAACATGTAACAGCACGCCAATTGTTCCTTCCGAGTCTGGCGGTTCTTTAAGCTGTATGAATGAAGTCATGACATTCTTCACATGTTGGCATGACACTTAAAGTTAAAATAGTTTCCTCAACCGGTTGTATTTATTTTTGACACATGAGTTATGGAGATATATACTTACACTTTAAAAGTGACGGACTTAAACTAATGGCAGCATTCTGTTATAATATACTGATGTCTCGTAATTATGTAGTCACCATTACTGGTTTCGAAGTAGACATAAGAAGAGGGCAAACAACGGTCATATTCTGCATCACACTTCCCTAAAAATGCTCTTCTGCTCATCACGGATGTTGGGATTTCCCTTAACGTTGGTGTTAGTTAGAGTTACACTTATGAGTGAAAAAGTAACTAACTCATAACGAAGAATGAAATTTTGGGGCTGTCGTAACTTCTTTTCTACACTTCGCCATCACTTTGGGTCTCAGCTATCACTTCTTTCCGACTAAAGAAGTTTTGTGCGTCATTCTGCTTACTGACTTCTACCAAATGTGAAATCTATAGCCCAGTCCCATTTTCACAGGCAGACGCTACGATGGGGTTACCTGCCCATCGGCAGTGCTTTAAACTTCGACAAAAGAAATCGGAAAAACAAAATGAATGAAGTTTATATCCTGGATTTCAAAATGGCGGCTATGTCAAAAGTAACCTTCGATAAGACATCATAACACAGAAGAGACTAATATTTGTCAGCGCCTTTTCTAATACGTCAGATCTCGCACAAGTTTTCTTAATAGAAATAGGATTTTTATCTGGAGTAAATTATATTTCTCGCCCATTGTTTAGAACACGTTTTCAATGAATACTTGTTTTGTATTCAATTTTTTAATTTTCACATATCACAAAAACTTTTTGAAATAATACTGAGGGAAAATTCGAGTCTCAAGGAGAGCGGAAAATTAATTTTGACGTTTTGCTGACCGTGCATCTCAATATATTTATCTCAGTAATTAACCAACTTGATGCACAAAATTTTTGTTTTACAATAAGTTTGTTTCTTGCCTCTACATGTTTCGAGCACATGTACTTATCACCAGGAGGCCGAAATTGCATTACACAGCCTCTGGTATCATCACACCTGTGTACGAGACGGCCACCTATAGGTGTGATGATACCAGAGGCTGTGTAATGCAATTTTGACCTCCTGATGATGAGCACATGTGCTCGAAACATGTAGAGATATAAAATAAACTTATTGCAAAACAAAAATTTTGTTCATCAAGCTGGTTAATTACTGGGAAAAATTAAGTTGATAAAGTATTGCAAATATTAATCTTGATATTGTTTGTGCTCTTCAGCAAGTATTATTTGGGTGAAAAATTAAAGAAGATAAGATGTTCAGGACATGGGAGAAATGTGGCTTGAATGCAGTGAATTTAGTCAAAAGCTTGAAGGAAACCTATCAAATGCGCCTTATACCTTGAAGTTTCTTTTATGTGCTTATGTCAGTTTAGAATTTAAAATAAGTTATTTATGAAAGATTGTTAGCCAAACGACATGAAAATTTGTATTGTGTCAAATAACACTTTGCTTGACAGTGTCACTGAAGCCTCATACACCACGAAAGTTCTTTTACTTGCTGAATACTCGAAGTCTTGATCTATTAATAAACCCTGAAATCTTTTGTTTGCTACATTCACCACCATTTCTGACACCAAACTTCTGCATCCCCTATACACTCTATTTAATTGTTCCATATTATTCTTAAAGTAAACAGGTGTTAGTTTACTGTACAGTATTCATTGATTGGCTTTCTACTGGAAGCATCCTGTGTTCTCTATGAAATACAATTTGAATCTGTATATATTATGTTGATTAATTTTAGTCTTCATAGAGGGTGACGAGAAGGATATGGTCTTCTCCCAGCAATTCGGTTTTCCTCTTTTATAATAATTTCAACAGTACTTCATCATCATATTGATCTTAATGCTGCTCTTCTCAGGACAAACTGTTCAAACCTGGGAAGCTTAAAATACAGCAATGTTCCGAAAATCGAAAACAGTAGAAAGAAAAGTACATTAGTCTCCCAATTCTTAATTGAATAATTTTATGATGTTCTGTATGAAATGCCAGCGAAAGACATAACAAATCAGCTTCAGGTTTCATGAAACCTCTTCTTAAACGTGACTAAATGTTTAAAGTTTCATCTTACACGTTTAAGTGACTGTACATTTCAATAGACGGCTGTATGGTGGTGCCACCTAGCGAAATTCCACTAAACGAGCCTCGAGAATCTCTGTATTGAACAGAAGCTGCTTCGTGATTTTCAAACTCACCTGGTCCGGATTAGGGGCCAGCTAATGGGACGTATTGCCAGTAAGCAGAGAACGGTTCTTTAATGTATACTTAGAAATTTACTTGAACTTATAATTATCAAGTAGATATTTTAAATCAATTAAGACTTAGTGACATTTCATTCGGAATGCCTCTGAGACTCTGAAAGAGTAAGCTGAAATTTCATGAGCTTTCTCCTCTTGTTTAGTTATCTAGAAGGTAAAGGCAGAACAGCGAGTAAGTGAATTCTGAGTAATGTTGTTACTACAGACTAAATTTCCCGACATTCAATTCCGGGACCGCTGACACAGTTCAGCCTGTTTTAGTCAAAATTTCTTTTGTGTTTTATCTATTTGCTTTCCTATACAGCAGGTAGCGAAATCGATTCCTCCCACAAAATCTTTAGGTCTTGTCGATTTTCTTGTGGCCTTCTTTTTAAATATGCAGTGAGCCACGACCACTTTCTCTCATATCCGTATTCAGTCAGCTACGCATTTGATAAAGCAGAGCTATATACGTACGTATACTAAGGAAATATCATATTTTTTTCACTGTGAATTGGCGTCCCTTGAACAAATTAATATATGGCGAATTAAGAAATATAAGAGAGGACACTATCATTTCCCATTAGCCTACAGGACTTAATTTGGTGGATTTCCTCATTCCAAATGGCAGCAGACCTTCGTCGGATGATTGGCCACACTTCTGCCATTGCCTTCCTAACACTCCGAAATTTTCCGGTATTGACTTCATAAAAAAAACTCTAAATCCTGCTCATCATCATCATCATCATCATCATCATCATCATCATCTTCTTCTTCTTCTTCTTCTTCTTCTTCTTCTTCTTCTTATAAAGCGCTACAACCTATATAATGTTCTGGCTTGCTCAACCACTTTCTTCCAACTATTTCTATTCTGTGCTACTTTCTTCCAATTGCTTATATTTATGATCTTTATATCTTCCAAAACTTCATCTTCCCAACGTGTTTTAGGTCTTCCAATTGGTCTTTTAGACTTGGGTTTCCATTTCTTAATCTTCTGCACAATATTATTCTCAAGCATGCTTCCAGCATGGCCTAACCAATTTCATCTTTGTTTTTAATAAGCCCAATTATATATTTTTTCCTTTTAATATATAATTTCATCCTCATATTAGGAATTATTATTTCAAATTTTTAAAAATCACGACTGATTTTTACACCACAAGCCGTTTTATTGTCTGACAATATTTGTCCACGCCATACTTTACGATCCCAGCTCTTAATCCTGATGCTGAAGTTAAATGAAATTACGACCGCGAGTTTACTCGACATATACCTTCATGGCGTCCACAGGTCTCTGGAAAGCGTCATGGCAGTTTCGATATTCGTGGCGTCGGGAAGTAGAGAAAAGTTAGCCTGTGACATTTACATTTTTTCGTTATGTGCTTCTTCTGCATAAGCGTTTCTGTCTTATCCAAAAAATAATGTTAAATATGTGAAAAGATTACCGCAACTTTAAATAGGAAAACGACGGAAGGCCTAATCCTTGCTAACCGAAGGAATAGGAGAAGAGAATAGATATAATTACTTCCACGTCTAAAACGTACACACACACACACACACGTATATGTATAAGTTTCATGTGTGAATGTAGGCTGGGATGGATCAGTCGGTATAGCTACTCGCTACGGGCTGGAGGGTCTGGGGATCATATCCTGTGGGGATAAAATTTTCCAACTTGTTCAGACCAGCCCCCTGTACAGTGGGTACCGGGTCATTTACGGAGATAAAGTGACTGAAGCATGGAGTTGACCACGCACCCCTATCTAGCGTCGAAGTTAAAGAAAGAGTATAGATACATATCTACTCCGACACACTCTGGGCCTTCGTGGCCTGTTGTAGGATGAAGTTTACCTTTATAAATGTGATTATCCCTCTTTTAAAAATGGAAATTTTGTCTACTCTTACTGAGTAACCTTCATTGCTGTCACGAAAAAACAAGCATAAAACAAAAAAAAATAGCTCTAATCCGTTTCTCACCCCCCCCTAAAAACTACACAAAACTATTTTAACGAAGCCGCCTTCCGCATTTATTTTCGTTGCATCTGCTTGATTAAATTCTGAGTTATCATTTAAGGAAATACCCTCCTCTGTAGGAAAGAAATGAAAGGATAATTCAGCAGTTGTAGTCGTAATAAACAAGCATTACATTGCTCTTGAAGTCACGTGTCCACGGAAGAAGGGGGTAACATTCTAGTGTGCTGGTGTGATTGGGAATCTTGTCTATGTCTGGAGTACCGGATAATTAAGAGTGAACAAATAAAAGGCAGAGGGAAGCAAACACAGTGAACAGTGTGGGTATATGTGTAGTGCTGTCTTTCTCTTTCTTCTAATAAAAAAGAGAGAAGTAGGGTTGTATTCATAGCGACTGTGAATCCATAGACTTTGAATCGTACTTGGAAGTTGTCTTTAATGGACACTGTTCTATACAAATGTGAATGGGAGGGTATAGCGAGGTCTGGCTTTACGTCCGAACTTAAAGCTTTTGTAGCAGACGTTAACAGGAGGCAGTTCTGCGATAAGAGAACTTCTATTTGTGGCTTTGCTCGTGACTGAACGGGACTTCATGATTAAACAAATTCTTTGTACGTATTTTCACTTCTTGTACTCTTTCGTTTTCATTGAAATATTGTAATTAACTCGTAACATTTCAACGAGGATGTTATGGTTACGTAAAATGGCGTAGTGATATAAGGGATGATGCTTTTCTGACCTTTTTTTTTTAAATTTCAGAATCCATGACATTTAACCTCATTAAAACTCTTTACAGTTACTTTCTGCTTAGTTCTGTTTGTTGTAGAAGAGTTATGAAGAATAAAGGAGGAGAGGGAAGAAGCGTATAGGGTTTTGGTGGGAAAATTTGAAGACCTAGAATTAGATGGGAGGATAATATTAGAAGGGATCTTAAAGATAGTGGTTGGTACTGGGTGAATGAAACGATCTAACCTCAGGATAAGGAAAAGTGGCCGGCTGTTGCAAACACAACAATGAACCCACAGATTTCATAAAATTCTCGGAGTTGCTGGACTAACTGAAGAAATATTAATGTCTCAAGAATGGTTTCGTCCTGTTGGGTTTGTTAGTTTTTTTAATTAGTTACTTAGTTATTCACACCTCGTTTTAATCACCTGTATTCCCTTCCACAAAGCCCCTGATGCTCTTTACTCTATACACCTGACAAATGTATTCAGCTGAAACATCACCGATCTGTATACCAGCGAACAACAAATAAGTCACTGGTATGTAGCTGTGTTCACTGTTGTTCTGGCACGTTATGTTTTAGATCATGATTTCTCAAACTCTTTTACGCGTACCGCTACTGGTACGCCACACATAGTTTACTGGTAGTTGGACTCAATAAAAGAATCGAAATATAAAAAACGATAAATATTTTTTTAAATGTACAGAACATAATTACTTATATCTGCTAATATGCAGCACTACTGGTAACATTATATAACCCATTCCCGATGTCAGCCACTCTTTCAAATTTCAGCTTTTCTATGCAAATACAATAAATAAATAAATAAAAGCTTTGCAATTAAATCGTTATATTTTTTAGTGGTACGCCAGCAGAAAGTATGAGAACCCCTGTTTTAGACCACATATTTTCAATGTTTAAATAAGTTACAGACAAAACTTTATTTTCCCGGTAAAAAGCAGTTATTATCAGATCTACAGTCGTCTACTTTCGGCCTAAGTGGGAAGTAAAGTGGATGTAAATATTCATTCCTCAACTTATGGAATTCTTAACTGACCCTTAGGTCACATCAGTTTTATCTTACAAATATTGTAGTTGTAATTCAAAATATATTTAATTTGTGTACTTACTGCTTATTTAGCCCAACTGTCCTTTGATATATGTGTACAAGAGATCGAAAAATATAATACCGTAAATCATATATCATTTCATGACTCTGAGCGACCTTCTTTAGCCATTATTGTAATTATTATAATTTTTCAGTTTTAGGTCTAATTCATTCACACTTAACATTCTCTTTTACCTGGATGAACCAATGTGTGTCTTTTGTATGAAACCGAATACTTCTGTCGAGAAAAGTTAGTTTCTACTCATAATGATTTCCTTGCCATCTACCGATATCATATTTTAGACACCTATATAGACTCCGAAAATTCTGTTCTTAAAATATTGATGTGATATGTGATTCCCTGTTTAGTACAATAATATAAACAGCCAACTAGATGCAACAATAAAAAAATTTATTGATAGTTACAATCAGCTCGACATGTTTCGGGCGATAATTTCACCCATCCTCAGGAGCTATAGACTGTGTTTACAGCTTGTGGTATAACGCACCGGCGATGCTACCTGCTGGTGACAAGAATCCTTGTCACCAGCAGGTAGCATCGCCGGTGCTTTTTTCCACAAGCTGTAAACACAGTCTAGAACTCCCGAGGATGGGCGAAATCATCACCCGAAACTTGTTGAGCTGATTGTGACTAAAAATAAAATTTGTTATTGTTGCATCTAGCCGGCTGTTTTTATTATTGTATCAATGACGCACGGTCACACAAACATCAAATGCCTGTGTAGTATCCAATATAATAAAATAATTTTATGTGTAGACCTAGAAAAAGAGCATTTTCAGATGTGACAAGATTTTCCACGTCATAAATTCAACCAAGGTCTAAGTACTACGGAATTTTGCAGTTACCTTTTACTGATGAACTATTGAAGGATCCTCAGTCCCCTGTGATTATAACTCGTCTGTTACGTTACAAAGTTTTGGTATTTTTAATTTTTGGATGCCATTGAATACTGACAGGGTTCCTGTTGTTTTCGATTTTAAATTTTGACTTTTTCCTTAGGAACTGTGATCATACTGTTTGGTTATGAATATATTTAATGCCATGCCTCTGATTATGCAGTTCTTATGTCATTAATAATGAATAACCCTTTAAAGATTAAGTCAAAATTTTATTATATTTAAAGATTTATTTCGTAACTTACACAAAAGACATTCGGCCTGTGTCATAAAAGCCAAATATTTAATGCTTTAGGCCTATAGAAAAGCAATCCCCTTTCTCCTGATATCCGTACCAAACACATAAAATCACTCTTCGGGCAGGATGCAGATTTTTTGAATGTCGACCCTGGTGGTATATAAAGTAACCTCTAGGCTTGAAAAGGGTTAATATTTTTAAACTTGATCTTTGTTAGTGGAAAGTTAAAGCCGAAATATTGCTGATATTGCTGTGTTGATTTCGAAAGATCTAGACTTAAACAGCAGAAACTGCTGATACGAAAACTGTATTTTCTTATGGCCCCACAGTGCCCTGACTAATGGACTCCCGTCGCAGCAATGGTAATTTATTCCGAACCATACTCATGCCCGCAAGGCCTTTGCCACTCTTCCTTCTCTGGCGAACGCTTTTGGATGCTGCTGTTACTGCAAACTAAACTGATTGCGTATTCGAAGTGGCATCTCCCATAGTTGACTATAGGGCTGCCTGCTTTACTTTCCCAGAAGCATGCGACTTGCCCAGAATACTCTCTCCACTTGACTTAATGGTGCCTTCCTCCCTCTTCTTCAACTTCTCTTACTCCCTCCCTCTCTCGTAACCTATCCACATATTCTGTCTCTTTCTCACCCTTCCCCCCGAATTCCACACTCCAGGTTTAAGTAATGAAATATTTTCCAAGCCTTAACAATATTACGAAACCCCCAGAGAGAGTGCATATTGTGTTTGCAGTACTAACGAAATTCGTTTGTCCAGATTTTCAACTGATGTATCAATTCACACGCTTGCTCTTAAGGGGTTCGGAGGGATGCTGAAGCAGAGGGACTTGTCATGTGGAGTTGCGGATGCAGTTAGACAGGATGTGTCCTTGTTTCTGTCCGCAACACTTGTTGCAGTCCCACGACATACTCCTCAGCAAATTGACCTAACGCACATGTTTGTTCTACTGACGAGGTGTCTGCTGCACCCCAGCAAACAACGACTGTCTGTTTACGCCCGCAAGTATAAGCCCTAGTGTGAATAGAACAACCGGTACTTAAGATAGTATCGGCCAATATATTGCTTCATAGGAAAATATTTGGACGAATAAAGTAAGAATTAAGCGAGCAGTTTAGGATATTACGTTATGAGAAACTACGCGATTTACAGGTTTTTACAAATCATGTACTGTTATTAGGAGCGTTACAAGGGGGTGGCAGCACCGTGTGGGGCTTGTGGCCTGGCTATGAAATCGAATAAATACGTTATTGTTAGCAGTGTGATCTGACGGGAGAATTTTCTCGGAAGACCGATAGGATATTGTAAGACTGACAGCAAGATAGATCGTAGGAAGCGACAGGTCCAGTGCTTTACGTAAAGGCAAAGACAAAGGTAAATCAGTCCTGTTACAGGCCCGGAGGGGCCCAGAGGTTCCCAGATTTCGTGACAACGGCACAGGATGGTGGTAGGTTGTCAGCCTTACGCACCGGCCGCCTTTACCCCCAGGAAACGCTCCTGGTACTCATTTCTGTTAGAGGCTGATTCGACCCCAGAGCCATAGTGCGATCGGAAGGATTTTATATCAATGAAAATTCCACTGACACTAGCTGGGATCGAAAGAGCGAACTTCCGATTTGTAGCACAGCACCTTAACCACTATGCTACCGCGGTCCCCCATTACTTTACATAGTTGTCCTTAAAGAAAGACAATTAGTTTTATTGGGTAGAATTTAAAGGTACATTACTGATGACAGCTTTTCGAATGAAGAAGAATAATTTACAGCCCACTCCCGGTATATCCTGCATATCTAGTTTGCATAAAACGGTGGACAATGTGAGAAGTAACCTCCGTGTCAATGGTTATCACTCACCACCAACAACAGAAATAATAGAGGCAAAAAGAATTCATCCTAAATCAAATATATGATTAAGAATCGGAGTTGGCACGAAAATGTTTATTAATTAAGATGTCACTTAAATGGACCTTCTCGCTATCCCAATTACTGTGTTTTCTATGGCTGTTAATACAGCAAATTTCTGAGCACAAATTCACAGATTTCATCGATAGGTTTTGAAAGTAATTGTTTATTTATTTGTTTTTTAAAGAAAATATAAGCGTCTCTTTGATCTCGTCATTTTTCCCTATAGACTCTAAAATACTGTGCCACTGCTCGGAACCTTACCTTCTTTGCTACTTTAATTTGGAAGCCAGAGGTAGCGTCTCAGCAGATAGCAGTATAACATCGCCTACATGTGACTATGATTCATTGGTATGGAGGTCAAGTGACGCGCAGAACCATCAAAAAGTGCTGTTGCAGTGCCAGTCTGTACACTCCAAATTCAACACGTCGAATTCGTTGTTGTCATATAACATGATCTTTTTTTTTCTAGAATTGATATATTTCCTGTGTAAAAAATGCATATTAATAATGTTGTAATAAACCGTATCTGGCCTTTACATTCTGTTTTCTACACCTTACGCAGGATGTTCTCTGGTCTGTATCAGCCACGATCCCAGATATTTTAGTAATTTCATTCTGTGTATCTAGACATCTTGTTAAGAAGTGTCTTTATAAAATAACTAGATTCCTTCACTCATAATTCATTTCATGTCTCAAACAAAACAAACGAACGTGGATTTGGTTGGAAATTACGGAAAATAAAATAGTGAGTAATATTTGCTTAGGGGCTAAGTCTTATGAGAAAAATTAATATTCATTGCCTTCTGTTAATTAATGAGGAGCCAGAAACCTGAGCAAATTTTATCATAACATCTGCATAAGTCTTTGTGTCACTTTATGTACCACCTGCTACAGCATTAACAAACTGCATTTGCCCAAACACTCTCGGTTTATTTGTTTTGTAGATTCTCAAACTAAATACCGATTATTTCTCTCAAGGGCGACAACCTGTTTGCCTTTCTCACAGAAACGGACTGTATTCTCTGTGAGCTACAAACTAATACATTTTGTGGCGTTTAATGTAGTAAGCTCCAAAGGTGCGTGAGGTCACAAAGGACGGAATAACTGACTGACTGACTGTCTGACTGTCAGTTACAGAATCACTTGTGTCTCGACTCGGATTCCGTCTACAAAATATTAAAACTCGTCATCTCTTTCAGACTTTTTATTAATTTGAGGGATCTTTTTATCGATGATTAAAGCATTTCTGGATTAATCATATGTACTCTGCCAAGACCATCAAGATGCAGCCAATCTCAGGCCTTTAACAAAAAATTTTAAAGAAGGAGCTAGCGCACATAAAATAGGGGGCCGTTGTTTATTTCTGCTAAAATATCCGTGTTTTTGAATAGCAAACTTTAAGGTCGGCACCATTCTTAATAAAAATACATGCAGTACGTCCTCTATGAATTTCTGATTATGAGAGTTACAAGCGGAGTAATTTGGATGTCCCTGCACTAATTGATTAATCGTAAGGACTCTAAGTTGCGTGTTGCCCATAACAGAAAGAATATGTCGACATCAAGTTTGCTATAAAGACATTACTTAGAACTGTGGTGCCGGCTGTTACAGGTGGCTTGTTATAACGAAGTTCCTGCTTTCACGAGCGAAGAAATTCATTCTCTGTTGCTCATCGAACATGGCGAATTAGATTTATGTGTACCTACTCTATGTGCCCCTACACAGGGTTACTTTTACTTCACTCCCTCTCTATACCTAACATCGTATATTAATTCTCTATTACTACCATCACTTCACATATCTTCTTAACATGGAGCCATATGACTTACAAATACAGGGTTATTCGAATTGCATGTCGGGGTTTTAACAACTTGCCACCTCGTTCCCCAGATGTAATCCAATGTGATTTCTTTCTATGGGGTTACGTCAAGGATCAGGTTTATGTTCCACCTCTTCCCGCAAGTATCACGGAACTGAAGGTACGAATCAGAACCGCCATTGAAACCACCACCGCTGACATGCTACAAACAGTTTGGAACGAACTCGATTGTTGTGTTGATGTTTGTGGAATCACAAAGGGTGCACATACAGAGCAACTGTAAGGTATGTAACAAAAACTTGGAGCGTTGTTCTATTAAATAAAAAACACATATACTCCTGTCTCAAGTGTATTGTGTATAAGAAGTTGCTAAAGCCCCGACAATCACTTTGAATAACCCTGTATTTGGATGGTTGTACTTGGCAACATCTAACACGATGAGTAATTTGGCGCGTTTTGGGTTAGGTGACTAACATTTCGGCAGTTTAAAACAGTTGTTAGGATTCAATTTGCTCGGTGCTTGCAGTGTTTTCGAGAAACTTTCTGTCGTTAGTCAAACATCGAATAAGTATGATGTTCCTTATGTCTTTCAGCTAGGTATTCCGCGAAATAAAAATACTAGCAGGTAATAAAATAGATTCGTCCTTCGCTGTACGTGGTTTTTCAAATTCTTGCAGTCGCCCTAATAACAAAAATACATCACTCGGGGCGTTCAATTGGTACGAGCATCGTAATTGTTCGCAAACTCGAAGAGGACTTCGAGGCATACTGCTTGATGTTCAGGGTTTTGAAAAAAAGATTCCCATCACAATGTTCATTCAAATAAAAGAAAAAATAAAAAAAATATTAAAACTCTTTTGGGGCTGTCAATTATTGGCGAATTTTCGCCTTAAATATTTTTGGATTTGAAACAGAAACATTCTCCTTCTTATTACTCAGTTTATACGCCTTGTGAGAAGGAAATTTAAGAAGCTATAAGCTTGATATTTTTCAGCAAATAAACAAGTAAATTCCCTCACGTCACATCAGCTTCAAACCATGCTTCTTTTTCCAACAGGACCCTAGAGGAACTACAGTTTCGTGCTCCATGCAGTAAGAAGATCCCTACCAGAATTGCCTTTGAAAAATCGAGGCACGAATCATTTATAATTTGAACAATTTCGAGGTAATGGGTTTTCAATAACGCCGTATAGACTTACTCGTTCTGACAATGCATGTCAGTGGGTATGCGATTACATCGGGTTTTATTATCGTATTGTTTTCCGTTGCGTTTTTTGTACTAGCAAAGAGGGAGGAGAAGTCAATTCAGTAGGATCTCGTGGTCTGCCTGAATTTAGTTGCCAACTCAACATACCTGCTCTCATATTACTAAACAGCCCGTGTTTAATTTGTTTTTGCGGTACTTTCCTAACAAGCAGCCAACCACACGATGCTCTCACGCAGTGATTTCTTCCAGTAGTCCCAAAATCACAGACAATACATCCAAACAGATTTATCGCCCATAAATACGTTAGCACACATTAACGAGGCGATATTTTCGTCATGATTTACTGAGTCCACATTCTTTTGCATCGTGGTACTATCTCGCTCGCCGTGTAGAAGTCCCCACTGCAGTTAAATTCTGCTCTTACTGCCTAATCTCCTATGTCTATACTGTGCTCAGGTGAGGTATTTAATTCTTACTTATATATCTTCATGTCAAATTACTTATACATATCTCAACGTAGAGTTTTAAATGAATAAACCGAGAAAACATTTCCCCAGAGTTGAATAGGGTGCTGCCCCACTTCCTTTTATTAATTCATACCCATCATAAACTCTCACGCATCATCCACACTCTACGTGTTTACTGAGTTAATGGAGAACGCAACTGACAACTGTGTGGAATAGGCTTGTGTTATAGAAGCTCAGAGTCGGTAAATCAATCAAAATCCTCTTTTCTGATAGCTGGACTTTCATATTTATATTCACGGGACCCAACTATTGGACTATGTTCTTTGCAAGTTTAATCCATTCTAAACCGTCTTTGCATATTTTATTTAACATCCGTGTCCCAATTGACTGTATTTCTTTGCTTTCATCGACCGTATTGTGTACTGTGCTGATGTGCTGCTGTTGGTTTCAACTGTCCTACCCTCTAGAGACTCCATGCTTCTGAAGTTCCAAACTATAGTTTTTTCGTCGTTGCTCTTTTTGTGGCAGAGGATCTGCACAAGCCCGGATCCTTCTGTTACATCCCGCAATAAAGATTTTGTATGAGATGTTTTTCACATCCCACCAAGAATGCACCTCTTGTCAGATATCTGCAGATATAAGATACTCGCAGCTAGTCCCTTATCTAGATGTCGTTTGCTCTATACTGCGCCTGACCATTAGCTACGAAGTGTGGCGAAGGGGTCCGCTTAACATGGGTGTTTAAACTTAAATATTAAATACTAATTAAAATTATCACATAAGTTTATGCTTCTTTTAATTACTATAATGATAATACAGAAAAGTGTAACCCATAGTTCCCAACTCCTCCTGTTCATGACCAACTCCATATTCAAAAAAAAAAAAACTACCTAATGGCTGTCTTTGCACAAATTTAAGGGAAAGTAATGACGGATATAAATTAGGTGAATATAGTACTTAATCTGGTAGGTACAGAATAAACAAACCTTAAATGTTCATTTTGATTCCTGTCTTCGAGCGTAGAAAAGACTCGCTCTTATCAATCGGTGGGTGTATATATGTTAGTAACTAATTAATTTCAAGGAGCAGACTCCTTACTACTTCTCCAGTTGCTAATAGTAGTAAAGAAACTATTCAATTAATTCCCTGTATTTTATATTACCCGAAGTTTCATTACTGTATGTACAAGAGCCTGCCACTTGTCTCTATAATAAACGAAGTGACTCCATTCCAAGACTTTCCACCCAATTTCAGGTCCATTTTAACCTCATGCTGTCATCTGATCCTATGTATTCAAAGACGGTGTATTTCTTCAAACTTGTTCTTTTTCCCACAACGTCTCTGTTGTTTCTCTTCTCTTCCATGACATTTGGGGACAATAAGGAGAAAACTCTCACTTATATGAATGTATTCTGCCTATATAACTAGGCATGCACAGATGTTCAATTACCGCGAGACCATCCCATGGAATCTACATTAGCACCTTATGCTACACAATATTGCTTACTGCACATTAAAGAGTGTTGGAAAGGACAACCTTCGACATTCAAACAAGTCTGACAGCTGTTGAACATGTTATTACAAAACTGTCTGTGGTACTTCTTTGAAGTTGCTGATACTGCACACCTGACAATTGCTTTGAAGTTTGACTGCTGTGTATGGGTTTTGTTTCTACAAATGTTAATTGTCATACCTCGCAGCAGATGATAATGACGTGGAGTCACGATGGGTGAGCGAGCAGACCACTGAGGACGACTAATTATTCGGTCCTCGAAAATGTTACGTAAAGCGGTTATTGAATTATTGGTTGCGCGGACGGTTGGATAGTCATCCTGGAAGCACCCGTATTCCCTCTTAAATTCGCTTAGATTTTGTGTCTTCTAATTTTCCGAATTTATTGTGCCCGGAAAGAAGCTTATTCTGAACATTATTTTACTAACAGCGTAACATGCTTCACCTTTAATGCCATGTAATTGGACCTCCGTCAAGATTCTGGAATTGTGTGTCGACCAACAGTTTAATTAAAATTTAATCGGAACCATGCTTGGTCTCTGAAACACAATAGCAGTGGATCGATTTCATCAAAACATACTGCAACACAGAAGCAGTTACAGAACCGTACTCTCGCAACACATTTGCCAAGACACTTTTTATGAAATACATTCTTGTTTGCTACACTGTAATTCATAATCGTAAACAAAAATTTCGCCTGTGACGCGCAGGTTACAGATGTGAAGTTTTCTTCAGTCTTATCAGTGTATGCGAAAAAGACCTTAATTGGTGTTGTGTAAGGAGAGGTTAAAATTTAATCACAGGAAAATGAGTCATAAAGAGCCCAGTAATCTGGCTGCTAACTTGTGAGTCACACTAAAGTGAATGTATTAAATTAACGACTTCGAAGATGCAGCAAGTAGCCACCAATTTGTTAACTTCATAACTTAACATTCGATACCGTACATTTCATACTTCGTTCTGTCTGTAATTTGGAATTTCAAGTCTGTCACAATTTTGGGAGACTCCTTAATTTTTCATAGAACTGAATGCAACAAGTCATTATTATGAATATACAGGTGAGTTACAACATATTGTAGGGTGTAAGGCACTTAGGGTTGTAGGAGTCAACAAGAAAAGATGCGGGAAAAGTACATATAACATAATATTGTGGCAGGTTGGAGTAACCATTGTTACAAAGGGAACTCAACATAATCTTGTTCATATCCTAGTAATACCGAAGTAATTAATGAAATTACATACACTAACCACAGTAAATCTTACAGGTTTATGTAAATCATACTTAATTTATCTGTTAACTCACACTTGCAATTAACAGGTGGCAGAAATATGCAATATATAAATATACAATAATGTGTCAGTCAAACACAACAAAACTTTATTATGTTTATTATTGTACTAAGGCAACATGTTTCGATTCTTATAGAATAATCTTCAGGACCTTCAAAGAAAATAGATCCTTACTTAAAATGTTTAAAAATGCGATGTGGGTTCCCAAACACTTACATTCTTGATAAAACTATGTATAAAATGCATGTGTCGATTTACTCTTATTGTACAATCGGGATATCCAACAGTCCATTTTTAAACATCTTAAGTACGGATCTGTTTTCTTTGAAGGGCCTAAAGATGATTCTATAAGAATCGAAACATGTTGCCCTAGTACAATAATAAACATAAAAGGTTTTGTTGTGAATCTTATGTTTATTGGACCGTGCGTCATCTTGATAGTTGAATAAAGAGAGCAACTTGATGTCACTTGCTTTATTATTTCATTATATAATGCTCAACATGTTTCGGATGTTAATAAATCCATCCTTAGGAGCTTGCGACTTATTTGTTGAGTTATTTCATGGGTTGTATTGCTTTGGTACGATGTGTGTTGGTATTACGTTGTGATTTGGCTGGGGTGGTGTGGTATTCGGATACCACACGCATCGAACCAGAGCAATACATCCCATGAAATAATTCAACAAATAAGTCGCAAGCTCCTGAGGATGGATGTATTAACATCCGAAACATGTTGAGCATTATATAATGAAATAATAAAGCAAGTGACATCAAGTTGGTCTCTCTTTATTCAAGTTTTGTTGTGTTTGACTGACACATTATTCTATATTTATATATGTGTTAAACACTTCGGGGTGACAAACATTAAAAAAGAAATATGCAAATTGTAAACACCAGTTTACAAAAGAAATAATATTCCAACTAATTTTCACTCTCTTCGCACGTTACGTGTATTGGCTCAACTGAAATAGAAGAATGTTTGTCTGCTGTTGGCCTTCTATGAAGCTACACTTTGGCTAAACAAATCTTAATGAAAGGAAAGTCGTTACGCAGTTTCTTAGTCTTGTGTTGCCGTAAAACATTTTACGAGATAAGATGGAATTGATAAATTGTAAAAAAAAAGTATCAAATATTTTGAGTGTTTGTCTCTCTGTATTCTTGACATTGTTGCTCTGCATGTAAATCGCATTTATCTGCGCAGCGTTATACTATCATCTGTGGCCTGTAAGTTTCTACCATATTTTTCCACCTTATGTCATAGAGAACACGATATTAGGAAAACTTTATTGAATAAAATATTTGTGTTTTGATTTTCTCTACTACATTGCCTGGAATATTTTTTATTCCAAAAATATTCAGCCTGTTTTTATTATAAATATGCATAGGTCTTAATGAAAATTAATTGATTAATTGTTATTCTCGTCACCTTTTAATAAAATGTTGAATTTTCCTACAGAATTTCGAATAAAAATTGTCAAGAAAATCCGTCCAGTGGGAGCCGATGTGTTCCATGCGGATGGACAGACAGACAGACAGACAGACAGACAGACAGACGGAAGGCAGACAAGATTAAGCTAATAGTTGCCTTTAGAAATTTTAGGAACGTGGCTAATTAAGAATTTCTTCTTTATCCCGCTCATGTACTGAGATTTTTATAGTATCCTTTAAACACATAACCTCACTTTGCACATCCGGATTTGGGACATTAGTTTTAAAGTGTTTAAACAAGGAGGTCGATGTTCATAATATTAACGTTTCATTTCATACGGTAATAAAAGTTCGTAAGATTTTATCACGAAATTTAGAATCCTTTCCGACACAAGTAACGGCCTTAAATACTGTTACGTCATTTACACACACACACACACACACACACATAGATATAGATAAGATTTGTTTGTTTTGAACAGTGCGTTACTTAATGCTTAATGTTCTATCGATTCGTTAAGAGAACCGGAATTTAACGCAGCATAGCCACAGCTGAGCTATGCCCCTTCTCGCTCCTACATGAACAATGTGATGAAGGTGCAGCAGCAGATGTCGAGCGTGGAAATATTTCAGAATCAAAGTTAAATGCAGGTGACTACTGTACGTTGTAAATAGCGGCGTTGACCACATAAAATACACCACGCCCCCTCCCCCACTCCTCTTTTTTTAGTGATCAGTATTAAAAATGACAATAAAGGACTCCAATTTATCTTCATTACGAAACACATATTTGGGGATTATAGTCACTTAAATATAATAATGATACTCTAACTTGAATGTACTCTATTTTATTTGGTTTTGTTTCTTAATAAATGTAATGTGCTTATAAGATCAATATTTTGTTTTAACAAAAGCTCAGAAGGTAATATATTTGGAGATGGTGCATTCAAATATTTCATTACAGGTTATGATACCACGTACACAACCAACTGAATAGAAAGGGGGATAGATATTCACTTCACCCACGGTTGTCCAAACACTGAATGAAATTCAAAACCAAGCAGGGATTGTAAATAATTAACAAAGTCTAAAGTGAACAAATCATAAGGTAGAAAATTTGTAGCTGTCTTGATTTGTGAAAACTGAGCATCTTCCTGGGCTCGTTTCGTTGCCAGCGGCATTGTGTGACCCAGCGTAACTTAACACAAATTTATGTCAAGGTTTCTTAGCTGCGCAATGGACTGTGTTTCAAGATCGATCCCACAGAGTTTCTATAAAAGTCTGGAATATGTCAGCATAATTTAACACAATACGGTAAACGGTGTTCGTGGTTACTTTCCTTCTATTTAAAATTGCAGTTTCTAAGGAAGAATTTTAGGAAGAAAATAAATTTACAGTGTAAACGTAATTAGCATTTAATTTATCTTCATTCGAGTCACTATTACATGTTATGAAAGTTATTCAAAACCTTACAAATTCGCTTTCAAAATTTCACAACAATTTCAATGCATTTCTAAAAGCCTTCTATCAATTGTATAATAAATTTACTGTTTCCTGGCTCCTACGTTCTGTCCGTCGCCTTGTATTAAAGAAAAAGAAGGAAACGATGTTTCAGTAACTGGATCTGTTTCCTCCCTCAGGTGAAAGCGGGGAGGCAGCTGCAGAGTGAGTTCCTACAGGAAGAACTGTTCGCAGTCATGGTCCAGAGATTCAGATTAGCTCTTTCTGTGAAGCGCACCTCTGTGTGTGTTTCTCCATACTTTTACCCGAAGACGGGAAGAGAATCCGTATACTGAAATTGTGTTACTTTTGGAATACGAGACGAAATATAGTAATTAAAAATATATTTTTATATTTAATATAAGGGCAAGATATTTCAAGATGGACGGGATAGGCGGTACTGATGTGGGAGAAGAAAATAGAAATATTATTTTAGTGGGGGGGAGGGGGGAGAACTGAAGGCAAGAGAAATCTTGGAAGATCTAGATTTAGATGACAGATTGATATTAGAATGGATAAAAAGGGGATAACGTGGACTGTAGACGTGTGGTTAGGTATACCGACAAATGAGGATTGTTTTGTGCACAGTAATGAACATAATGAATATAAGTTTCTTGAATAGGCGAGGGGATATTTCGTTTTGCAAATGACTGTACTCCACGGTACAGAACACGCCCCTGATCTATTACAGAGACAAAATATTCATTTCTGTTTCAGGAAATCGGCAGTGTTTATTCTCAGAAATTTATAAACGTAAAAAATACAATCTTTAAGTAAACGTAGGGGTTTTAATTTTACAGCTACTGGTGTGTACACTCATCACTATAATTTAAAGAATTGAAATTTGTTGCTTATTTTGTTCAACATTTTGATAACGCACTCGTATCTGCAAGTAATGAGCCTGAAGATTAATTAGAAAATTATATACATTCGCAAAGAAGATGTTTGTAAAACCCGTGTATTGCGCATTGGGGTACATTTTTCTATTATTATTCTGAGTATTTAACTATTGCTGACAAAGACTGATGGTTTTGGCATTCGTGCGGCAACTAATTACCCTGTCTCCTCTAAAAGTTCTTTTTTCCCTTCCTCAAACACGGACATGATGTGAGTTTTAAAAGTAGGAACTATTCCGGGATAACTCTCAGTCTTTATCTGCCTAGTATTCACAGTAAACAATACTTGGGCGCTGAATTATGATTTTACCTATCGAGAGAGAGAGAGAGAGAGAGAGAGAGAGAGAGATTGTCAAGCTAATTCACGTGGGTAACCGACCTCGAACAATTGAGCCTTCTGCAAGTGGTTCAGACAACAAACGCAGTGAAATCCTTTGTACTCGGCACCTCATTCATGAACGAACAACTACCAGCCATTATTTAGTCAGAATCCGATGCTAAAGACTCTAAAACAAAACATGAAAAGATCAAGTCAATCTGTTTTCATTACATCCTACACACAAGTAAACTACTGGAATTTCAGAAAATAAACTTCCATAAAAGGCAGTGCTTGTTTGATTTTAAAAGAGAATATATTGATTAGTCTACTGGCTGGACAAACTACGAAACTCTGTTTCACGGCTGGGTCAGTCCGGCTGTGGGGGCTCAGTAAACATATTTTAAGGCTAAAAGGGGCTCTTTCCCGTGGGGTAAATTGACCGTGGCGTGAAGCTGATCACTCACGTCCCTACGTTTCCTAGTTTAAGGGCGGGTGGAGCTCTAACTCCCTTCCACTATGTCTTAATTGCGTGCGTAGGGACAACTTTACCTTTACCTTGTGGAGTTTTGTGTTTTAATGGCGAACCCTTCTTATGGACGACGACAGTTACATAGTAAAACGTTGAATGTGTACCGAATAATTTAAGTAAAACAGTTAAAAATCTAAAAGGGTATTTAAATGTAAAAGTGTTTTATCTATGTGTTCCTTGAAGTATCATTTACGAAGTAAATATTGTACATACAGATCCTACGAAGAAACCTCTGTTTTCTTTCTTTCTTAACCATTTTTCTTTACGTTGTTGTAAATTGTTTTATTGGAAAATTTTGTATCAGTTTTATTTCCTTTTTAAATTGCTGTAGGTTTAAACTTATTCCTCATTTCTTATTAGCAGACATAGTCTAATACATAATAACTTCTTGTTTAATGTTAATAAAAATCCAACTAAATGCAACAGTACGCAGGTTTTTATTTACTGCAAAGTCGCTCTACATGTTTCGGGTGTCACAGCACCCATCATCAGGAGTACTAAAAACTGTAACCGCAGCCTCCGGTACAGGCCACGTTGGAGGGAAGTAGCTGTACCAGT
>Ga0123352_10001899_pt1 | contig 28471 bp, 14 predicted proteins | sample TergutLab28metaG_FD_89700 | JGI IMG/M metagenome (GOLD analysis project Ga0123352, IMG submission 89700) | Labiotermes labralis P1 segment gut microbial communities from Petit-Saut dam, French Guiana - Lab288 P1 | ecosystem: Host-associated > Arthropoda: Insects > Digestive system > Gut ... | reverse complement strand
TGTGCAGCGTTGGCGGAATTGTATTGGAAGTGCGTGGTGATTTTGTAGAAAAATAATTATGCAGCTTTGCAAATAATTGATGTAGGCATATTTCTTTTTATATTTCATTAAAATATCTTTTCCTGTTCATTTTCTATTTAAGTGGCGGCAAAACTTAGCAGCCCGCCCTCGTAGCGTAGAGTATTCAAGTACAGTAATGGGATTGCTACCCTAGCATTCGGCTAGACCGGCGGCTCCTTTAAATGTGACCTTATGAACAAGAATGATACTGCCATGAACTGAAGCACCGGTTGCCACGATTCATGTGTTCGTTGAGGTACGCAGTTTCACAAAGCGTGTCAAGGTAGCATCACTGTAGGTTCATTTAGATACGTACGTTTACACAGAACGTCGAGGAGGCATCGCTGTCAGGTTTATTGAGGCACAAAAGTTGACCCGACACAAATCAGCAACGCCGTCAGGTTCTGTGAAGCATGCAAATTTGCCCGGCACGGCAAGGCAACATCGCTATAATATAGTATACCATATCTGAGCTACTGTAATTATGCTAACTGCCTAATATTGTGAGACTCTACTGGTCTGTTTTCTCCGTTTGAACACCGCTTTTAACTTTAACAATGTGGTAGATATAACTTCTATTGTTCAATTTACGTGATCGTGGAAGGTACAGCACCGGTTTGATTGGTGCCCTGCGTTTTTGTCAACACCGAGGAATTCTGAATTTGATGTGAAACATTGTAGCGAAGCATGGTTATAAAGCAAAGATTTGTCATTAGCCTTCAGGGTCTTTAACTGGATGCCCAGTTTTCTAGAGGAACGTACTTTGAACATAAAACATTCAGATGAAAAATGTACTCCGATTTTGTGTGTATCTGTTCTAAAACGTGCGTTCAGTGTTATTTTACATACCGGACCGGAGCTGTTGTTGAGTTTGACAGACAGTTTTGTAATATGTGCAGAAGTTTATACTCGTAAGTGAATGGCTGATACCTTCTTATATGGAGGCTGCCAACCCATCTGTGAACCCCCACATGGAGGACCAGGGATGAAAATTTGTGTTGTCAGTCCCCATATGGTGCTAACATTCCTCACTGTGTCTTAAGAACATCCACAGGTGGACAATCTACTGGCCAAGACACCTAGTGTATATGCGTCTAGGGGCGCTGGACGATTGCTGAAAGCACGACTTAACGAAGATTCGTATGTGTTTGTAAAAAACTTTCTGGTCCGTCTTGACGAAGATAATGAATGATAGATGTTACTGCCGACGGTACGATAGCATTCTTATCCATACTTTGATATGTGTGACTTCACGATCTCGAAAAACTGCTTCAAATAATAGTTCTGAACGGGTTGTGTAGTGTGTATGTATCCCAAGATGTTGTTAAATAGTTGTTCCAATAGATAGTCCTATGAAGTTAGGACAGATTTTAGAGTGATCGTAGAAGTCTGAATGCGTTCTGCAGTTTCGGAGTTGTGTCGTGGAGACAAATATGCCAATGGACGGACGGATACGACGTCGTAGTGCACTATGCAGACTGTACAAAAATGAAAATTTAGTTGAAGGAGAATAACATATTTTGACTGAACTAAAGATGGACCTTTAATTGTGACACCCAAAAAATGTTAGAATAGTGTAGGTTGAAGGTTCGTAGAACATTGAGCAGTGTGGATGAGAAGTAGAAGTTCTATAGCAGATATAATGCAACGTGTTTGCTGGAAAAACGTCTTTGCCGTTGCTGTCGTTCATATGATATGATATATGATATGATACGATATGATATAATTGTTAACTGCATTTATGTTAGCACCCGGTGACAGTAGTACAGTACACATTTACTCACAAACAATAATAGAACAACACAGTTAACAACACATAGAACAACACACTTAACAACTAATTAGGAAGAGTGCGGGCCGTGTCTCCTCATAGTGGCGCGAAATTCGTCACATTTCGAAAGAGTGTCATGATTTTTCCCGACGGGGCGGGATCGTAAGCGTAAATTCCTCTGCACATCTCGTTACTGTGCATAGATTTGCCACTAAACTTCTGTTCCGTCCTCTAACAGGCATTATCTACCCAGAACTCTGGTTCACACCTCTCAGTAAGACGGGCTGGCCTGTGTGATATCCGCACACATGACCTGTAATTTTAGACAGTGTATCTCTCACAGCTGTGAATATATTTGCAGAATTTAGAAGACGAATCCGTTCCCTGGGTCGTTTGTGCTTGAAACTTCAAGGCGACACGAAACATTGGCTTGGAGCAGAGATATGAAATTTAAAAGTTTGTAATGAGTAACCCGACAACCAGTAGTGGAGTCGTAACCTTGTCAGTGACATAATTTTATATAAGTATAGATGCTGCTGCGGATTGTTCTGTGACTGTAAAATTTATTCCTCTATTAGACTCTTCCATTAGACTTCGTTTTCTCGGGTTTCAGAACGTTTGTATTGAACTGTCGGACATGTGACGTGTGATATTTTGGACAGCGTATTTTGTAGGAACTTTGATAGGCGTACTTAGTCTCGAGTATGCATATAGTGTATTTACTCCTTATGGGCTGAAGATAACGGTATAACAAGGAGGTTCATGGTTTCATTTTTCCCCAAATATTAGAACAAGTATATAAGGAGGTGAGGTGGGCGGATTATGTAGCATACGTGGTAGGGATGAGAAATTCATGAATGAATTGTTTGAGAAGACTTCCAAGGAAGAGGCAACTTGGAAGACCTAGCATACGTGAGAAGATATCATTAAAATGTTTTAAAGAGTGGGATGTGTGAGCGCGGACTGGATTAATCTGGCTCCGGAGAGAGACCGGTGATGAGATGTTGTGAACTTGTAAATGGAGTAAAAAAAAAAAACTTAAATTTCCATAAAATGTGAGGAATTGGCTAGCTCTGCGACTATCAGTTTTTTAAGGACTATGCGAAAAGTCTAACCATGCAAATATTTAAATACCGCACATTAGAATTAGATTCTAATGTGCGGTAGTAATTTACTTATTATTAGTTGTTTCAGAAGACATTCTTTTGGGTGTGCATGTTAACACCAAGTTTTCGCCAGTGCACATCCACTATATTGCTGATGACTACAGTTTGTCAGTGATATTTAATGTGATTTAAAAAGTTCTTTCCTGCCCATGTTGTTTATAACCTTTCAATCCTTCCTACAGTCTCATTCTTGCTTTCCACCCAACTTTCGTTCTCCTTTCTCAGCTCGGTTTTCAAGGATTATGCAATAAGCAGATAATTCTTGTTTTTGTTGTGAATTTCCAGAAAGTAAAAATGTACTTACATCCTCATAATTCCAGCAAAAAGAACACAACAGGCTGAGCGCTTAGCCGCATCCCCATTTCGAGTTTTTTTAAACTGTAGATTTCTCTTTCTTTAGGATGTAATTTTCTACCTTCGTGGTATATTAATACAGAAGTTTTTGAATCCGGCTTTCTAAGTCTTTCTTTTAAATTTAGTCGCAGTGCTTTTTCATAACATTATTATTTAATTAAGTCTATTATGTCCAGATCTTCTCATAGCTACCTTCAATGCCTTTATGATCCGTCCTGGGAAGCCTCTCTGGGGCTTCCATCTTTCTGATTTGTTGTTTCTGGAAGGTTAAACACTAGGATTTATATATGATACAGATGCAGACTTGGCCATTAGGCTAACTGTATACAAACCAAATACAGTAATAAACATCACGGATGCTAAGAGCTAAATTTTATGTTTATTCATATTGTTGTATTGCGCTGTCCACTTATGTTTACGTACATCTCCCCACAAATTTAATGCGCATTATATTCGCACAAATTAAATTTGGCAAGTATATTCGTATTACTAGATGTTACTATTAAAGGTACTATTAAAACATTCATGTAAGAAGAAGACAAAAACGTATTATATTCGATTATGTACCATGATAGGCATTGTTAATTGTCTAGATGGTTGGAAAGCTGGCGTTCTTTTTCTGGGAAGGAAACTGTATTTCTTTTTTACATCCAAACTGGCTTTGAAACACACCGGACTCTTACCGAATGCGTAATGAACAATTCTCTGTGAAGAGAGCGGACATGCTGACCGTTCAATTTCATCCAACGCCAGGTTCTGAATTTTCCCTTGCTGCCAGTATGCCTTAATATTATAGCAGTCACGGAGAAAACAGTCATGTTTTTACTTTTTTGTTAAAAACAAACCTACGTGCATTACATCGATAGTGTCAAAGAAAGTGAAATGTAGACACCCAGGAAGGACGACTTTGAAAACTTTTCTTTGTGTAGGGGTATTTTATTTGGAAAACATTCATTGTTATTTGGTGGTAAAAACAAAGACCGTGGGAACTCTGAAAATGTTATCATTGGTTTCGTATGCATCTTTACATGCTTGTCTTTGTTATATGTAATTATTCTGCTGCTAGCTACAGGATGAAACTCAGACTTAATAGCCTGTCATGTTGGACACTGTCCTACTTCTGATGTGTATGTAATCCTGGCCTCCATGACAGTTATTTATTTTTCTTTTTTTCCCGCCTTCATTAATTAACCGGAAATGTGTTTACTTACGAGTTCACTGAAAACAGCTTGGATAGACAGTGGATTCTTTGAGTGCTAACTTTAGATGCTTCGGTGACCCAGTGTTTACGGTTGTATTGCATAGTTTATAAGTGGCTGAAAGTCATAGATTATCAGTTGTAATTGGCGTGGTAATGATAGTGCGTCGCCTAGTTGTATAAATGCACGGAATGAAGCATAAACTATATTTGTCATGAGAAAAGTAGAATGATTATGCAGTTAGTGTACGAAGGTCATTGTCAGCATATCTGTTGAGTTTTCGATTTTTCTGCATGTTTGTGGAAAAGGAATGAAAATTTCAGTTTCGATATCACCAGAAATAAAAGTAATATGCGTTGGAATACGTTCTTTAACTGGTATGATTGTTGAGATCCTTGTCGAAAAGGAGTTCATCTGTAGGTCACTGAACTACAATGGTTTCGCCTGTCCTGACACTGTCAGTGTCCATGATTCATTTTGTTCCGTGAAGAAGGAAGTGTAAATCTTACCATGTGAAATTCCAGTGAAAAACAATGTTTCCTTGTCGAAAAAGTGTAGTCTACAGGGTGGGCCAAAAGTAGGTATATAGTTAATTACTGTATACCTACTTTTGGCCCATCCTGTATATCTGGGCTATTATTATGCTCATATGAAGATATCTGTTCAAGCGTTTCCGAGCTCATAGCGTACATATTTATTGCATACGTGATTTAAAGCGTTCCCGGAGGGCTGTAGTGTGTAAGAGGGGATCATTCTAAGTTTTATTTTTGTGAACTGTAGCTATAGATGAGATTTGTCACATTTCCTGGCCCTTTCAAAGGGTAGGCTGTACCAGTAATATTGTACGTAGTTACATATTGTGCCGGTAGAGGGTTACACACGTTAGCCTTATACGGAACGGACGTGAATAATCCATTAGTAATCAGGATAGAAAATTCACGAATATGGAAGTGAGTTATTCCCTGTATCTGCATAATAGGCACTACATAACATACCCTGTCCTCATATTTCTCTGGATCTGTGAACAGTACCTTTCCCTCCACAGAAAACATCTGAAATCATTCCTGTTTCTTTCATTCAACTTGTGGGTCTGTATGCTTTTACAACAGTAGTTCTCTTGTGATTTCACCTACGATTCTTTGCAAGAATCCTAGCGTGAGGGACAGTATAACTAACCGAGGAGCAAATACCGATAGTCTGCCCTTAAGGACAGTAGTTTAGTAAGTAAACTGACAATTAATAAAATTAAAATAGGAACTTCCAATATTGTACGTAAAAGTAGACATACCAAAATGAAGCCTTTCCTGTTACAGATGACAGCGGATGAAACACGGCGCCAGGATCCCTGTTAAGGTAAGTAACAATAACGGCAGATAATCATATTTCCGTGACATCCTCAGAGAATGTTATTTATTTCAGCAGTACCCAAATATCCCCATGTTGACTGTGAATCTTGTTATACGAAACGGCAATTCCGGCGGTTCGGGTGGAGGAAGTGACGTGTAGAGATGAAGGTTAGTTGTTAACATGTTAAATAAGCAGTGCCGATGGGCCGAAAGAGGGCGAGCATCACTTTTCTTGGTTGCGCAGGAACTGTGAACCCTTCGTCAGGAAAACTGTCTAGTATCGAATGGTAAGGGGAGCCTCGTACTTGGATTATTTGGTTCAGATGGCCTCTTTTGAAGATTAACGGAATTCTGGGCTTCTTAAAGTTACTGAGAAGCCGAGTAACGAACAGCCTGTCATGACAGAATTTATTCCTCAGAATTGGTAGCGAAGTATAGGTATACTACCGCACAGACATGAATCATTTTCGTTGTGTCTTATTAAATATTCATCGTAACTGAAAACATCGAAAACTATTGTTACTCTTCATTGTACATATCGATTGTTTGTTAGATGGACTGTTATAGAAAATATATAAATGATAATTTTAAGATTCATAGAGAAGCTTGAGCCGAACCCATTGGCCGCACCGTCTAAGACGTGGGTCTGCAGCCGCCCCCTTGGTGGGATTGCGGGTTGAAAACCCGGCGAGAAGCTTGGCTGTCTTGTGATTGTTGTGTGCTCTCAAGTAGGAGTCTCGGCGACAGGCCGATCCCTCGTGTAGAGGAATCCTACCGGGTTTGTGTGTCACTGAGTGTGATAAGATGCATCAATGACCCTCTACACCTACAATGAGTAGATAGAAAAGGCGAGGATAAAAAGAATAATAAATAAATAAATAAAAGCTCGAGTTAAATATCCCTGCAGTAAGGGCACTTCACGTATGAAATGCTTTAATTTTATGAACTTCTTAGCACGCCTCAGAACAAGACGTTGAAACTGGAACAAATCTTATTTGATGATTCTTAGACATCTTCATCACACTTCGTTCACGAATGTGTTTCACAATACTTATATTTAAAGCAACATGTCCTACAGTCGTAAACATTCTCCTTCTCGTTCCTCGTATTTTATGAGTGTCTCGTGGAGTATTGCATTGTTACTGTGATAAAATCAGTGAGAATGGTATGTGATGAATATTCAGTCAAAATTGAGGGGTGAGAAATGCACACAAAAGTTTGGTTCAAAACTTTGAAGATGAAGGGTTAGCTGGGAGGATAATACTAAAATGTATTTTAAGAAATAAAGTGGGAAATTTTGGTGTAGATATATTTTCTTTTGAAGACCGTATTAGACCTTCGGGTTCCTTATGTGCCGGTAAGTTTCTTGGCAACCTGCGGGATTGTTCACGCCTGAATATGGACCCTGCTGTATAGACTTAGTAATGTTTATTGAGTTGTTAGTGTAAATGCTGTATAAAGTTCGTTCGCTGGTCAGGCAATAGCGTAATCATCTTACTGTTCTCTATGCTGTCAGACTACATGCTTTGGTACATGCGATCACTGCAATTGCACGATGCTCCAGTGCACGGCGTGTTGTCTACTGTCCAAGGCGCTTCACAGCACAGACACTTATTTGCTCGGAACGATCATTCAACACGTCAGTAAGCCCATGGAAGGCTGTGCTTACCAAAACTCTCTGAAAATATTAACTTTTCACGTTTCAGTGTGAAAGAACCAATGGGACTATATATATTTTTTTTTTAGATAAGTAGAGTTTTTCTCTTCTACGGGCTTGTAACTTTTCTACTTCCAGAATCGTCTCGTATTTTGTAAAATTTTCGCCACCTTTCCTGCAGATCTTTTTGTAGTATATACAGTGAGTCTTTTAGACAAGGTCATATTTTCTTTTTGCTTCAATGCATAAATCAAATGGTCGCATTTATGCATTCACTCATTTTGAAGATTACATGCATCCACTTAAAAGTGCGAAACGCGATTCCTTACTAGCGAAGAACAGAAGTTACAAGAATCTGAAAAAATGATTTTAAGAAAATACGTCTAAGTTGGATGCATTTTGGGGTCATTCTAGAATACTCAAAGGATAGATACGTCCTAATTTGTACAGATTAATTATTATTGTTTGAACAGTGAAATCTGGGAGGTTACGATGAGCTGAAAATGAACCTAGAATGGAGACACATGGAATACATGCAAACTTTTGCGGTGGAATATCTTGGAAATCGGTTGTTTACATGAAAAGTCGGATCTAGATATATGATACTCCGATGGATCTTAGGGAAATTGGTAATGAATTTGGGAAGTGGATGGGTCTGGCTCAGGATCGTGTCCAACGACAAGTTTGGATGTTAGCAGCGATGGTCATTCTGGCTTGATACCAAACAGTTACGATTATATGCAGTTACTGACTCCTGTTTTGATAAGACATAATGCTTAGAATTTTTTTAGAGAGAGTTATAAATGTGACGGGTTCTGTTTTGGATAGTCGGTGTTCAGTACTTGATTTTTATCGACCTGGAATTTTTTAAATTAGAAGAATATACACCACGTATCTTATACGCAGCCATGTATCTATTGAAAGGTAATTTGACTCTCACTGCACATAAGGAAGTCTCGTGCCCAGACCAAGGACACCCGAAAACGTGCCTCCATATCCCTTATAAGTCTTAATACCGCGGTGCTGTCAAAGGAATAACAGACCATAATATGTATTGTAAGAATTGTTTGTTCTTGTATATTGCTGTGGTCTGGCTTCTGATATAATTTAATATGGTGGATGGAGAATGAACACATTTTAATAACCTAGAAGGTTACAGTGTGAGTCTTCATCACGGTAACCACCCATACATCATCTTCTTCTTTCCTTGTTACCTTCCTCATTTCGTCAGAATGCAGGCTTTCGACCACTAAGTTCAGTCAATCCTGTTCTTTCTCCCCCATCAGCTAACCATTCTCATCTTACTACCGTAGCTCACCACTAAAGTGTAATTACTACCGACTTCTCTTGTAAGTAGTTGAATATATAAAAGTAAGTAAAGGTAAAGTGATCCCGTTACAGGCCCGGTGTAGCCCAGAGGGTGGGTAGAGATATAGCTCTACTCTTCCATGACCGCGGCACTAGAAGGGGGTGAGTGGTCAGCAGCACGCCCCGGTCGCACTTTACCCCCGGGAACGACCCGGTACCCATTTTACAGGAGGCTGGTTGGGCCCCAGGACCGGTCTGTACGGGCGGAAAACCTCGTCCCCACCGGGATTCGATCCCGGACCGTCCACTCCGTAACTAAGTCACTGTACTGACTGAGCTACCCGGCCCACAGTTGAAAATATATTATATCAAAATAACAACTGGAACAAAGTTTGTAGATCTAAATGGCATGTATATTTTGTCATTTTCGCTAAATTTGTTGCGTAAGCAAATGAAATTTGATTTGCTATTGATGGAAAAAAGGGATTAGATTGAGTCGACAGAACCAAAATTAATTTCGCCTGACAGATTTTAGTGTAAAGCCAAATATAAAATCCGTTTCCGCTTCTAACAAATTCTTTGTGTGTTCCTTCCCTTCCACCACCTTTTTCTTCTCTACCGTAATTTCTGCTCTTCTTCCTTGCATTTTTCTTTTACAGCAGAATGAGCAAGGTCTTTTTTTCTGTTCCTTCCCAGCTGATTTGTCCACTTTTTGTGTGCCCTGTACTTCTCTTTCCACTTGATCCGTAATTGGCTATCGACTTTAAGGAGACTGACATGTTCCTCGTTCCTGTCGATTTCTGATTATATCGTTATTCGATCTCGTCGCTGGCAGTTTGTCAGCAGTACCAGTATACATAGCTTGCCTGTCTTGAAGTATTCTTGTCATCCGTGAAAAGTTGTTAAAAGTGTTTATCCAGCCAATAAATTTATTTATGTAACCATTTATTTTATGCCCTTTCCTTCTCCTTTTTCCTAAACAGTACATTTTGCTTGATTTAAAATTTGTTACTTCCACTCAGTTCATTTTCATCTGTTTTGCGAAGATCCTTTCAATGACCTGAAGTAAGGGACATTGACGTTTCATTCCCCTTGTGCAGATTTAGTTTAGTAGTACTGTAACGAAAGGGATGTCATGTGGTTCACTCAGTAGATCAATTCAATTTAGCCTCAGTCTGCTGTGATTGGTGGGTGAGACTTCCTTCCTGAGCAGTGTGACTCAACCATAATGCGCCTGAATTATGTGTTTTCGAAACGTCTTTGAAATATCGATTCATTTTAGACCAATGCCCAGATAACAGGTGAAGTAATATTCTGTAGTTTATTTTCAGCTCTTCCCATTTTCACGATAATTACTCTGAATTAATGTAACCTAGGAGTCAACCAACCATCAAACAAATTAGACTTCGAACAAACTAGCCTAATTTCACAAATTCGTGTAGGCGGTAAGCCATTACTTGACAGTCAATTCAAGCATGTAAGTTGCAGAACAGAGCCATAATCTGTTCGAAGAGAAAGACCGACCTCACTTATCATTCACTCCATGCGACCTAACCGTCAACCAATCAGTCAACAGCTCTGGCCAAACTACTGTGGTTAACTTAAACAAAAGCCTTCTCAACCAACCACTCGCATCATTTCGACTATCCGAATGGTCCAGACACTTCTAAAACCTAAACTCTGCGTGAGTTGCTTTATCGCATTTTATCATGTGGCTTATTCCACATAGGTTGTGGAACGTAATCTGTCCGCATGCTACAGTGAGTGCGTGTAATTGTTACAGCAGCTTGCTTCAGCATAAGAGTGGAGGGAGGTGAAATATTGTCGTACATAGCCTGTGTAGATTTTCTCGGGAGTATTAAGGATTAGTTTGATGACTTATAAATATAGTTATAAACAGCACTGGAGACCTTCAAGAGGTAAAGTTTTTCATGTACATGGCAGGAAGGCGTATAGGGGAAGTAGAGGTTTAGCTCCACTCATTCTTAACCTCGGCACTTAATGGAGTTGAATGGTCGGCCTCACTCTCCAGCCGTTTTCCCATGGGAAGGAACCCTGGTACCCATTATGTACGGGGTGGATGGAGGCCAGGGCCGATCGGGACGTTGTGGAGAGCAGAAAAATCACAATATCTTGCGCTGGCCGGAATAAAAACCCTGGGGCGTTTTATATAATGTTAATTAAGTAATGCAAACATACGGAACGTAAACCTTGTCAGAAGCAGTATTATTGCGTTCTGTTACTTATATCCTTAATGTATTTCCCTCATCCTGTGCTGAAAAAAGGAGAATGGCTTTTCAAGATGATAATGGGGTTTTGAGATTAAATTCTCTTCCCTTATTTGAACCCATGCATGTGATGGTATTCTTATTTGCTTACCTTTTCGAAATCATTACAAAGGTAAAGATAAAGATGTCTCTGTGCAGTCCACCTCAGCATTAGGTGGGGGGGAGTGGTTAGCTTCGCGCTCCGGTTCCTAAACCCCTGGGAAAGGAGATCCTGGTACCCATTGTGTAGAAGGCTGGGTGGACGCATCGGAAAGAAGAGGGATCACTTGCATGTACCGGGAATGGAAACACGATTCCTCGGTCGTCCAGCCCATAGCTTAGGGACTATACCGACTACGCTGTCCAGGATCCTTCCTTAACATCATATTCATGTTGAGAGCTGTTGGCGTTGTTGTTCACCGGTTTCTTATGAATCCAGTTTGACAACAGTGTACGGGCAAAGTGATGATCATCACTGCAAGCGCAAAACTCAGAAATGCTTGTAAATTAGCAAAGGAAAAGAGCTGTTCTAAAATCTCATCTTCAAGCAAAGTATCCACTCAATGTATGTTGGCCTGCTCGCATTTGATGGAGGTTCCACATCCATTTGTATTACGATGTGATGGAAGTGACAGTCGTCATCATTATCACCTAGCGAAGTTTCCATTGGCCTGGTTTATTTTGAGAAAAATCCTTCCCATTCTCCATCTCACAGAAGCCCTCCCTCACTTCGTCTCTGTAAGTGACGGAGAATAAATTATAAATTTAGTGGCTTCTTACGCGGTTTAAGTATTCAGCGTCTTGCGTTGGTTTCGTATGTCGGTGTAGGCGTATGATGTACAGAAGAAAGTGAAGAAGAATGGAAGTGGCCTTCTCTTTTCTGAGAGATGTGTCAGAATGAATCTGTATCAGATACCTCTGTCATAGCGATTGGTTTGGGTATGACGCTGCATTGTATTATGTCATTCTGGTCAGTACCCCCTTCGGTATGTTACTAGACCCTCTCCGTTCCAGGTAGCATGTAGCACTGTTCGAAGGATTAGGAGAAGTGACGTGAGAACTGAGTCCGTTTCATCTATTCTACATAACAAAGTTAGCATTAGCCCACTTCCAAATACTGGGTACAGCAAATGCAAACATCTATCGCCTAAACGTATACTTACGTTAGAGCGTCGTGTGAGCAGCAGGGGTATTAGTACCCACCATAAGGTAAAGTTTTACTGGGTACCGTATTGAGAACTGAAACAAACATGGCGATTTGCGCAGAAAGGATCGCAAAATTATTATTCAATACTCTGCTTCAGTAGACATTGTAGTTATTGTCATAGACATGGGACGGAAGTGGGGTAGCCCATGTAGGCCTACATGTCCGGCAAACAGTAAAGTCTTTATCACTGAAGAGATCGAAAAAGAACACAACATTATTTCGACATGTACTAATGTAGCCGAATGTGAACTCATTGTTTACTCAGAAATATATTTTTAATATCAATGACCTATAGCGTTTGTCGGCTTGACCTGCTGCATGTGTAAGTTACGTACATTATAAGCATTGTTTTTAATGCATGTAAGTTTTTGGTTTGGAATTTTCGTTATTCACTACTCTCGAAAAGGCGGAAATAAGTAAGAAAATATTTATTGGTGGTAAATGAGCGTTGTATTTTAGAATTTCATGATACAGTACCTATTTTCCTAAGACGTTTTTTGTTTGCTGTCGAATGGCATTAACTGTAAACAGAAAAATCTGGCAAGAAGCGACGCCTGGAATGCTTTTTGCCAAGCAGACTTGAGTTTGTGAAAAATAACTGAATACGGTGTAATTACAATAACTGCGTGCTCTCTGCCTCATTTGAACAGCACAAACTGATGGACGGTCATTAGTATTAAGGGACCTAGACAGAACACGAAAATGTCTGAAATTGCCCTTCTCCGGGCAGGTAAAAGAACCTGGTACTTTCCGATTAACAAGTGGGTAAGGCAGCCACTTTTTTTTTTAAGACTGTGCTCCGGTAAAGTGACTGGATAGTATATTTATTCCACTCACGGAGTTCGCAAACTCTTTTGCAGTGGAAACTTGACAAACGCCCTTAGTTGTGATGAATGAACACGTACGGAGAGACAGAAATGAATTATGTAATTTTAGTGGTTTAATGTAGCTTTCTATGTAAGGAAAAAAGGAAATTATGTTTCGGTTAGAAGAACATTATTTATCTGGTTGTAATGTGTACTGCACTGCTGACCCTGTTCTGTTTTGTTTCAACTTGCGTTTTACTTGAAGTGTTCTTAGCTTTCAGAGCTGGAGAATGTACTGAAATTGGCTTAAGAGTAGCCATCATTATTCATTCGGAACGGATACTACAGATAGTTTAGGAATCAATATCACTCTTAGCTCCAAGATTTGTGGCACGTCTTTAACACATGGGTATATTTCACCTTCCCCATCTATGCCGAAAAAATTCGTCTCTTTCAAGACTGTAAAGAATCATCTGTTTAATGTCGAGATGGTCAACTTGTTCGCAACAGCTTGCCATAGATACTGACACAGACTTCGTAAGTTTGACGATGTAGAGAAATAATGTACTTAATTCTGGGTAGGCGGTATGCAAAGGTGAGGAATACCAAAATGTGTTAAATTAGCGAGTGACCGTTGTTGACTGTAAGTCTGTGTTATTAAGCAAAATGTTCGGATATACAAATTTAGAGAAGAGTCCCAAAATAAGTACTGTGCTATTTTGGATTTCTCATTTCTTGCTTGTACGCCTACACGCCTATTACTGACAGGAGACAAACACCAATAAATGTAGCCTGCTATGCTGTATACTCTAAAACCGCGACCTTCAAGCGTGACCATTGCATATTTTCGTGAATTGTATAAGAATACAGAAGGAATTACATTCAAGGTGCTGCACAGTTCAGTTAAAGGTTTGCTATTTTTTTCATATGTCATTTAACGATGCTGTCAATTGTCGGTGGTAAATAAGTGAATGAGTACGAAGCATTTGTGGAGTGATGCTGGAAGGAGAAATTAGCTTGGGTCTGCCCCGATTAAAAACACGTCACACTGCGACCTTGTCCACTACATGTCCTACATAGGGTAGCCTGGGAAATCTTTCCTTTTGCTTATTCTGAACTCCTTATATGTTTGACAACCTCTTCAAAATGTTACCCACAACAGTTGTGGCCACATATTTTTGAATGAAAGTAGTTTGCGCAGGGACAGGACGTGAAATCGCACATTGCTGTAATGTTCAAGAAATTTAGCATTATAAACTCTTAAGAATTTGCCATTTTCTAATAGGAGTTATTCTTGAACATTGTCCGTTGTAAGAATAAGAATGATGCATTTACGACGTTTCATAGGTTGGCACTAGTTATATTTCATATAATTTTGTATGTTTTTATAACATGCATATATTTATGTCTTCGGCACTGGACGTTGTTAAAAACAATCCATAGAATCTTTAGAGGCATAATAGTCTTGGATATTCGTGCACCACGTCAGTGATTAATTCTCGAGCTACTTAGTGATACATTTTAAACTGCAGTGGGTGTGCATCGTCACAAGGTTATAGTTGAATGACGAATTGGAAACAATCGGGAGGGACTGATTGTGGAGCGACATGCATTACTGACCCAGAATGCGCCTGAGTTAACTGATAAGCCAAGAAGCGTCTCCGTCATGACATCTTCTGTCTATCGAGAGGCCAATCCGGGACCACCCTTATACCAGCAGGATTACTGACCAATTTTCCACGATTTTGGATGACACATTATTCAAATGCATAGGTTTCACGACCCGAGGCTGCGAATTTAAGGGTTGAAGATCTGAAAGGACAAAACTCGAAGTTGTGCGGCTGGATGGCTGTTCGTGAGAGATTATTTCTGAACTCCCAGTCGGATTGGATGGAGTAACAGCTGAGAATGCACGCTGAAATAGCTGAGCTGCTAACACACTGCCAGCCTTTCCTCTTGTTGGTCTCACTTATTCTTGCACCCGAAGAAGATCGCAATTGAGAGAGAGAAAGAGAGACACAGAGAAATAGATGCGAATGTAGTCAGAAAGAGTACTTCACACAAATTAAGAACGGGTGTGTAAGGAAAGGCAGTGCTATGGAAAGTAGTTGCAGTGCTATGGAAAGTAATTGGACCGGAATGAAATATAGTAGGAGGTGGAGGAAACTACAAAGTGAAACCAGTTACAAAGAACAGAGTATATGAGAAGATTAGAGTCGATCAGTTCCTCAAGTTAATCCTGGCCTTTTGTGGAGCTTATAAATGTCATGTCCGTGATCACAAAACCCCGCTGCAAGACTCCGGCCCAGAATGCAGACTAGATATGAATTTACGCGTAATATCGTCCAAATGGTGAGCTTTTTGAACCCACTCTTCTTTGTGTGGGTATTTCTTGACCAAGGAAGGATACTGTATTCTTGAGTTTATTGGTTTAGGTACTTAATTCTTTTCGCTGTCCGAATGTCACTATGAACACAATCTGTGTGCCCTGTTTCTTAAGTTTCACCACAAAGAACACTGTGCAGTACCGTCATGTTTCTTTTTCTAGTTTTCCTAAAGAGAAGTACTCCAATAATGTTATATATTTTTCGCAATTTATGAACGCAGAGTGCTGTCTTTCCTTCAGTGGAATGCCGTTGGCGGCGTGTTGTGGTCGAATGACATCTTATTGTGCGCTTCCTTCACAAGTTCGCAGTTCTATATGTTTGCACTGTTAATATGGGGAATTTAAACTATTAGAAAATGAGGTAACTTGCATGACATTATTCATAATGACTTTCAGGCATGCCTCTTGTTGTTTATGTTATTTGTGTGAATGAGTCAGAGAGCGGCAGGCTGACTTACCCTGGTCATTAGTATTTTCCGAAGAAGTAACAGTGTTCTGAAGCAGAAACGAAGCCCTAAATAAGAAGCAGGACTTCGAAGAAGAAACAGGCTTCTAAAGTACAACATGGGTTCTTATATTAAAGCTTTTTCCAAACACGGAATGTGGTTCCGAGTAAGAAACAGGGTTCTGAGAACGATAGCGGTTCTCCCAGAATCCTGATAGAAATATTCTCATGTCGTAGTAATTTTGTCACTAATGATAGTTCGCTTTTGTAAACGCATTCGGGTTAATTGGAAATAATGTACTGCCAGATAATCAACTCGATCTTACATTTTATTTAAATGGTTTTCAGCCGATATAATTTCAGTGGATCACAGACATACAAGCTAAAAAAGCGTCACTCATAAAGTATACCAAGAATTTGACTTTATAGTCATTTAATCAGTATCCATTGCGAAAAATAGGTATACTCGATTAAAATATTTGTTTGCTGTTGGGCATAATCTTTCATTTGCTTTTCCGTAGAGTGAAATTTAATTTTTAGTCACAGATACTGTACATGTATGTCAGTATGTATGTCCGTAAGTTTTGATCTTGCTAATTAAGAGGAGGGATAATTTTATTTCCGCTCTACGATACAACTGACGCAGGTTATTTTTGTTCTGTTGCCATTTGGTTGCGGTGTGCTTTGCGGCTGGAATCCTCTTTTGTTGAAGTCGTGCAATAGTTCATTAAGGTTTTGACTGATGGACCACAGTACAACGCAGGTATGGATATACATTCACTGTCGCTAGTATACTTACGAGCGTAACATTCGCCGATCGCGTTGTATTTGTAATAGCTGGATGTAAGGGAAGGAACTAGCAAAACCTGGCATTAAATATTTATTATTATTATTATTATTATTCATTAATTGTAAAGTGAAGATGCCGTTTACTGTTTAATTTTTGTCTGTCATAATGAGGTAAACAGTGTGTGAGTGCAGGGCCAACGTAACCGTCACATGAGGTGCGTTGAGTGATGTCGCGATATCGGATCTGTGAAGTAGAAAGTAACTAAAGATGGAGAAAATTACAAAATTAGGAGCTTCATAATTTGAAATATTTAGCGAATATGATTATAGTAAAGAAATGAAGGACGGTTTGATGAAAGAGGCATGTACCAAGCCTTGTAATGAATTTATAGCTGCAAAATGTAGAGGACTGGGCAAAAGGTATAGATGTGACGTTTCTGTTAAGCTGGATTTAAAATAGCTGTAATTTAAGGTTGTGGAAAGGATTAACTACCTCTCTCACAGGCACTGTGAACACGGTTCTGCACCGTCGGGTTCCATAAAGCGAGAGCAATTTCTCGACTATCTAATCGATTCAAGAATGATTCTGTTCCATGAAACTGTATATTCTACGAAGCCAGCCGTCCTTGCACTGCACCACGACTTGCCGTCAAATGAACTTAAAATCGTACATAAAGTGAATTCTTTAATATGATAGGCGTAATAAGCTGGACAGTAATGGGAAGGTGGAGATTGGTAATTTCATGTTGATAGAATAATGGCTTATTTGAAGGCGCTGTTTCGGAATTCGTAGACAGATAATGAGTAAAATCGAAAGACTAACTTCATCAAAACGCGATTCCAAGTGGCACACCACAGTTCAAGTGTAACAGAATCGGTGATGGTGGTGGTAATGACGGATTGTATGGCAGTGCTTATGGAGGCAATGTACGCGGTGGTGGTTTTGTTTTGTGGAATGTTACCACTTGTAATCTGAAAGATATATGCCGACGTTTCAAAGGAACCTGCTTCCTCCATTATCAGGTACTTCTGACTTGTCGGTACACACTGAATGTGGCTGTTATGTAAAGAGATTGGCTTAGCAGGATTATTTTATTCATAAACTTACTGTATCTACACATTATTTCGTCACAGTAATTTCCATCGGAAGCTACACGCGGCTCCATGCAAGGCCTGGAAATATCATTTGAACTAATTTTGTCAGAGTGTTTTAAGTCTCGTCATACACGTCACGTAACAAATTGAAGGTATCGGTTGCAGATCTTTCAATTTCTCCGGATATCTATTGTTGATCAGTTTCGAAACAATATTACTCGAAACTGCGTCAACTTAAGATAGCGTTTTTTGGCACACCAGTGGGAAGGTTGAGTGGTGGTAAGTTCGCACTCATACTTTTGTTATCAACGGACCAGGTCAGGAGCTGCGCGCGCAGTCTCGTTATTCAATAACCACACTTCACATCTGCCGGCCCTAGTCTCACATCCCAAAAACCTCCATTGTCACAGCTGTATAAAACTTACTCGCTACGTTTTGTTGTTGGACATGTGTTGGTGTTTAACGTTGTCGATGATGATGTGGATGATGATTTGATGAAACGATGTGATACATTTCAGTAGGCCCATCCCTTTCATCGAGCATGAACTGGAAATTGAAGTGCTAGAACAGTTTATCTGAAAGCAAATGATTGACGACGACTCGTGGCTTGGCAGAGCAGGGCACGCGCGGCTGTTAAGTGTTCGATAAAGGAGTGAGCATACTGCAGCCAGGCAATAAACATGGAGCAGCAAGTGGCACATAAATCCTGAAACGGTTACGCTGATAAGAGCAGTCGTGTTACGAGAGATTGCTGCTCATTACATTGGTTCTTACTGCCTATTAACTGTAAGGCGCAGAGACATATCAGGCGTTGTTCATATCATATAGCTTGTGAGACGTAGGCTTTGTGCGTGATAATCAGGCAAATGAGAAATGATAGACGATGTATCAGGCGTCCATAAGGACCACTGATAGTAGAAATGGGGGCGATATGTGAGACATAAACAGTGAGGATGTGCGTTAGGCTTATATGTGAAACGCACCCACTACATATGTAATAGAACTGACAATAATAGAATGGATACGTCATGTCAGATAGGGGTAACGATACGTCATATGTCAGATGCCGATAACGATACGTCATATGTCAGATACCGGTAACGATACGTCATATGTCATACGGGTAGCGATACGTCATGTAACATATACAGGTAACGACACGTCATATGTCATATACCGGTGATGATACGTCATATGTCAGATACCGGTAACGATATGTCGTATGTCAGATACCGGTAACGATACGTCATAGTCAGATGCCGGTAACGATACGTCATATATCAAACGTAAATAGTAAAGATGTGTGTGCGCCGAACAGTTACTAAACACAGTACGTCAGGCACCAGTGCTAAGGGTAAATAATACTGCGTAAGGCACATGTCGTGTGTTCGTGTTTCCGGCCACGTGTTTGTCACTTTAGCTAGTCACCTGCTCACCAAAACGGATGTATTGACAGCTATTTACATTATCCGGGGTTTAATTTTGGTTCGTTTCAGTCACTTGCGAAAGTCATACAATCTGCATTCATATCTGTACCTTATGTTTGACACATTGTTATGTATCTCACGGTTGATATGTGAAGCAGTACAAGAATCACACGTCATCTCCATACGTTGTATGTACAGTATTTATTGCGTTAGGGACAGTCTTAAATGTGGGGGTATTAAGTTTCTCCGAAACATTGGTACTTTTTTTTTTAACAGGCCGTACTGCATCACGTCCCTGGTGACACTCTTCAGCGGTCAGAAACCTCTTTCAGTAAAAGAATGCGAGTTCAAATGAGTTATGCAAATTATCAATGGACGAAAGTGTGAAGTACATGGATGAGCGATCCAAATTCTTAACTTCTGTGTTTTAGACGGATAAATGTTTTAGATCTATTTGAGGACACATTTAATTTTGGTGATATAAAGGGGTTATCAGTTTTTCAGAAGCATCAAAATGGTATATTAGCAAGAACCAATTATCGTCTATGACTTTTGAAGCTGAATGAAATCATGAGATTCCAGAGCATTCCACTGCGTTTCCTACACACACACACACACACACACACACACACACACTCACACACTAGTCTTGGCGTCTGAAAAGAGGACGAAATGAAAAGCAAGAAATAAGGAACTTCGTATTTCTTCTGTGGGTCAGTGCATGGCAGTTAAGCTGAAAGTTGATTGATCAAAAGGTGAAGGAAGGGAACGGTGAAGAAAGGAGCTGGAAGACGAGCAAGAGGCTGTAATCTAATGAAATGGGCTGGAATTCATGGAGGCTGAATGTATGCACCCGCTTATGTATTCAAGCTCCAAAATTTATGGTTTGTTACTTCTGTAATTTTTTCACCTATATATTTTTAAGCTGACTTTCGCTGTGGAATTTGTTAGTAGAGGAATATAGGACAAAGAAGTTTAGGTCTTAAGGTTTTTGTAACTTCAAAACTCGTGGGTGACTTAATTAAGTATCTCGAAGAAGATAAATCAAATTTCTCTTCTGTTATTATTTTACCTTATTTTAGGTTATTTCTTTCTGTTAAATCTGTCTCCTCTATTTTACTTTTAAAGGCAATCAGCAGGCTGAATTTTGAAGGAAATTGTCAAATTACGTCTTATAAGTACTATTACGAAACATGTTTAGCGCCCTAGTGCTTGGGATGACTGAGTATAACGCACGTTTAATTATATATATGCAACATTGTGAATAAGTAACTTTGATAGGGTAGCATGAGATTGGATTGCTGTTCTAAAAGTGTTAAAAGACACAAAACTGAGTGACCCTGAAGTGGGTCTACCCCCTTTGCTGATATCCTTATGCGCAATTGTACTTAATATGCACTAGCACTAGTAAATGCCTACACTGTAAACCACAACATTTAAATGCTTGTTAGAATTTCGTTGTCTTTACATGTCCTGGCCTTTCCAGTATTTACTGTGTTCAGTGTGTAAGAAAATGGAAGTCCGTAACGTGTCGCAATATAGGAACACAACTACAGAGAGGATAATGTTGTTGCTCTTGTGTATGGATCCAGTTTTGTAATATTTCAAACGATGGCAGTTTCTACTAACGATCCTTGGAAACAATGTGGAAAAGTAGATCATTAATAAGTTCCGTATGTCATTGACTGTAATGGAAAATAATGGACACTTTTTTACGATCTGAAAAGGTTATACTGTTTATGGTCAAACTAACATAGCCTTTATCTCCCTTTGCCTTGTGATTCCATAGACAGCCATAAAGGGCTTTGGTGTACTTCCCTGAAATGCATGAAATGGTGTTTTTCTGCTTGTGAAGTGAAATTCTGACAAGGATACAATTTATCGCATCTGTTGTGTTTAAACGAGAGATCTACAGGCAGGACTTCACTAATTATCTAACTTTCTACTGCAACATGTACTTTAAAAAGATGATAGGTATTTAAATGGTAAGGAAATCACTGCTGTATGTAGAAGATAAGGGTTCATTAGCTACTGATTTCACAAGACTTCTTCGATTTTCCCGTAAACTGTTGAATATGGTTCACTATTTCACGCAATTCAAAATCCGTCTTAATACTATTCCCTTATCTGCGCTGGGTGTATAAAGGAATATCTTCCCTTGACATTTTAAAACGAAACTTTACAATTCCACTTGTGATATTAATTTCGTCATGCATGTTAATGTCACTTCCATCTCCCCGAAAGTTGATTCAGTAACTCAGCAGCCGTGTTTGATGAAGCAAAAACTTTACTAGACGCCAGTGGTGTAAATTTCTTCGCCCTCCTGTTACCTTCTGTTTCGCAGAGCCATTTATTTTCTCTCCACTGTACTCTCAGATACTACCAATATATCCCGTGGTACATAACAAGCTTATGACTCTGGGTAAATGACCAACTTGATGCACAATTACGTTATATAATACGTTTATTATTATAATCCTCTACATGTTTCGAGCAACTCTGTGCTCATCATCAGGAAGTCAAATTGTATTAATACAGCATCTGGTATAGTACTCCCTGTAAGTGGCCGTCCGGTGTGCACACCGAACGGCCACTTACAAAGAATACTACACCAGATGCTGTATTAATACAATTTGACCTCCTGATGATGAGCACAGAGTTGCTCGAAACATGTAGAGGATTATAATAATAAACGTATTGTATACCGTAATTGTGCATCAAGTTGGTCATTTACCCAGAGTCGTACCACGATGCACGGTCAGCAAAACATAAAAAAAAGAACAAGCTCATGACTACTTAGCGTGGCAGGCCAAGTAATCACACGCTTTTATTACTAGAGCCTATCCAGAGAAATGTGTTTATTGTGTATTTTATTTGTGGGGAATTTACTGAAGACTTTCTAAATTTTTGCAATGTATGAAAGCATAATGATTGACGCAGAACAGGGAAACGAGTGGACACACAATTATATGAAAAATCTTAGGACTTTGTTCTCTGTCCTGAGATTTCCCACATCTATGATAGTGGCGGTTGTTCCACTGACTTTCGTACTAACAACTTTGCAGACACCCTTGTCAGTTACCTCTGAGATAACCCGTTCGGTTCGTTTATTGAACATATTATACACTCGAAGAATTACTGGGCGTTTACAGATACTGAACATAACATTTGTCTTGCATGAAAACAGAGCTTCTGGAAACTCTTTCCAAGGTCGTGTACAATGAACGGTACACAAGGGGCTACTCAGCTTCCTGTTCAGTGGCACCTCAGGCGCTTTTCCTGAGGGTAAATTTGACGGAACCTTGAAGCTGTCCTCCACTCATCCCATCTAGTGTTGAGATAAAGGATGGATGGAGCTACAACTTGGGTGTCCCATCTGCTTTCTTGGCAAGCAGAGGGTGAACTGTATCTTTACCATTTACCAGTTGTACCTTTACCAACTGTATCTTTACCATTTACAAATTGTATCTTTACCATTTACCAATTGTATCTTTACCAACTGTATCTTTACCGTTTACCAATTATATCTTTACCAACTGTATCTTTACCATTTACAAATTGTATCTTTACCATTTACCAATTGTATCTTTACCAACTGTATCTTCACCATTTACCAACTGTATCTTTACCATTTACCAATTTATATTTACCAACTGTATCTTTACCATTTACCAATTGTATCTTTACCAACTCTATCTTTACCATCTACCAATTGTATCTTTACCAACTGTATCGTCACCATTTACCAATTGTATCTTTACCAACTGTATCTTTACCATTTACCTTTCAGCGACAAATAATTTATGATTCCTTACAATTTTGTTAGATTTGTATCTGCGGTAAATCACTGTTAAACAAATTGAGGATTGTGGGACAACAACAAACATAATCGGAAAATGCGTACTTGTGAGAATATAATAAGTGAAAAATGGGAAAAGGAGGAGAGAATTATTATTTAACTTTCCATTATTGTCTCGCTGACGGACGACTCTGCTGGGCATTGCGCTGTCACGTTGCTGCATGACTATGTCTTAAGATTAATGACACGTGGCGTCGATTCGATCCTGTAAATTTGTGATGACGGCATTGGCCGCCACTGATCGTTAAGCCGTCCGAACTCATACCCGCACTCATGGATGCTGTCAGCTGCCGGTGAAAACGTCTTATCTGAACGGCGCAGATTTGTATTTTCCAGTACGGAGTAAAACTTACTTCTGAACGTGCGGTGTCGAAATCATTAATCCGATCGTCAGTACAGTACGAGAATGTAATGTTGAACTTAAGGTGTTACCTGAAAGGAGAAAACAGTTTTTTTTTAATATATAACCATGCTGCCTGCCTTTTTCCCAACTTCAACTTCTGAGCCATTTGAATTTCACGGCATTCATTGCGGATGTTATACGTGAACCATCGGAGGATAAATCAGCTCTATAGTTTTTAATTCCCTACACAAGGTAGTAACACTATGGAGAATGTGCGAATGTGTGAGTCTGGTTCGACAATAATGCCACCTACATTTAGGTCCAGAAAGTGTGTATGTTGCAGTAAGCTAGGAAAATATGCAACGCTTGTTTAGGTAATATTTCTTTACGCTGTACAATGGAGGTCTTGTGAAACTGTTCTATAGAGTGGCTTGACTGGGATAACTAATGAAAGTTCGGAGCTAAGCCTGTGAAATGTGGCGAGAAGATACACCGTCAACATACCGGCATATTGCATGTGGATGAAATACTGTTTGTTAGTACACAGAGACATGGCAAAGATGAGAAATTGTGAGGTTGTATCCGACCAGTTTAAAGGAAAGCAGTCCGTACTTGTACTGTTAGGTATACAGAAGAGTGTTGTATGTGCGGTGGGAACTTAGTTTTTAGTTGTGCTCGGAGTTGCTTTTGTTAACCGTTTAAAAACCAATGGTAGCTATATGTACCACCTAATGTAAAATTAAGATACTCTGCATTTTGCCAGTGAATTGTTTGGGTTTTGTATGATACAATACGTACCGATTACTTCTCTGAACAACGTTAACGAATTGTCAATGCCCCTTTCATCTCATCCACCTTGAACTGATAAACTTAATTGCATGTGGCAAAAAGTGAGAAACTTGAAGTTGCTTATTATGCAGTTTTAGTGGGTTGCATCATGCTTGTTCTCGGATTCAGATACGGCAGGTTACTGTGTTGCTGACTGAGGTAATTTTGAACTACTTTTTTTAGGCCAGGAATCCCCGTTGTGTGCAGTCTTAGCAGTTTATTCTTTATGTCTTGAAAGTTTCACAGCAACAGAACAGGACGAACTTTTCTTGGGCAGACAGCCGCATCGGATGAATTATAAAATCCAATGTTTCGGAGATCATCTCCATCATCAGGGTGATGTAAAATCACTTCGAGTTTTATTGGTTCGCAGATGTGTCCACTGCTCTGTCTTATGTTTATGGCTGCCGTCATCTCGCATTATTCCGTTCATACTTACAGTCGCGGGTAATCCTCAGTCATGAGTATTCTGCGGCACGTTAAGTTTATTTTCGTTTTTATTGATACAAAGCGGCTAATTGCTCTTATCACGTAGCAAAGACTTCATGTCTAATTTTACAGCTAAATGCTACTTAGTAATTAACATAGCAAAGTAACTGGATAGCCTGCCGGTATCGCACCTGCTGTCCACGTGACCAAGGGTGAGGTCATAAATTTTGTAGGAAGGGCACACTATGTGTGAAATAATTCACGGGAGTCGAGTCAAAGTGCTAAACTAGATATGACGCATATTAAGAAATAAATGTCCATACATGCAAGCAAATAAATAAACGCTCAAAGAAATTACTTAGTTTTGTGACTGGCCTCATTCTGTTATTAAAGTAAGATCAGTGCGCGGACCGCGTACAACGAATTGTCGGAACGCTCGTTTGAGACACCTGTTCAAAGATGCAAAGTTTCTTTATCGAAATACAGAGTGTCTAGCTGAAAGCGGAACTGGATCTTGAAATCTACAATCCCACTCATAAAATCTACATCAACCATCTGTATTGCATTGCATTTTATTGTATAACTTAGAGCCTGGACCGTGCCGGCTGGCCATGGGCTGTAAGGCTTACGTCTGCAGCCGCTGGATTGCTGGATGGCTGGTTCGAATTCCGCTGGAGGCATGGTTGTTCGTCTATTGTGTAGTTAGCAGCGTCTGCTGCGAGCTGATCCCGCGTTCGGAGGAGTCCTACCGGGTGCGTCTGCGTGTCATCTAGAAAACTCACAACGGGGCGGCCTAGGACCGAGTTGGGCTGTTAATGCTACAGAAGAAATAGATTACCTCATGTTAGGGCAGGTGTTTGAAGTGACCTCCTTCAACTATCAGACGTGATTGACACTGGCGAACAGTTTATTGAAAACTGTTGAAGTTCTGGTCTAGAAACTGTCGATTGTTGGCGCGGGATTTAAGTTCGTCGTGTGCCTTTCTGTGTGTGTGTGTGTGTGTGTGTGTGTGTGTTTGTGGTTGTGGATTGTCCTAGTACGCATTGTCTTTCAAAGTCTTCAACAAGAAATAGTCACGTGGCTTCAGATCGGTTGAACGTGCAGGTCCGAAATGACGGGTAATTATTCGATCTCGAAGAATGTTAACGTAACATGGTTATCGGATTTTTGGACTGATGGGCAGGTGCACCATCTTGCGTAAAGAACACGTATTCGTTCTTATCGTCACATAAAAATGTTGAAGAAATTCCTCTAGAATTTCTCCAGTTCATCTTTCTGAATATATCTTGTCGGAAATGATGTGGGTCCAAGCATTCTTCTCACACTGACAACACACCTTACTCCGACTTCACACGTTTGCTTTCAATAAAACCATGCCTCATCTGTAAAATAAGTTAACCACGGATCTACTTCACCGCTACACACAGATTCGCAGAACGGGCTACAAAAACGTACCCTCGCAACACATTGTGCTTACTGGAGTTTTTTCTGAACTGTAAATTTTTATCGTTTCAGCCGATGCGATTTTATGACAGCCTGTACACATGATTTTGACATGCCATTTTCATGTGATAACCTCGTAATGTTTCCATATATACGCTTTTAATTGTGATCGAGTGCCGTATAATGTTTATGCTGAAAGAACACGCCATATGTGATGTCGCTTCATGATTAACAAGGAGCCACTCGTGCTGCGAATGATTTAGTTGTCGAATGATAGGGTTCCCTGTACTCTGCTATCTGTTATAAGGGAAAGAGTCCTTCTATCAAAAAAGCGATTAATTTTACAAGACTCGGTATATTGAAGTGTTTTTGAACGCTTGTTGGGTGCTCTTAATAAATACATTTATCAGAACAAACGAGGCTTAACAAAGTCTAAAGTGTTACTACTTGTGGCAAGTTGATTATTTTCTTCTACAAAATAATAATGGTAATGTTTTTCTCGCTATGGTATTTGCTACATTTTATTCTTTTTTTGTGCCCAAAGAGAATGAAGGTAAATGCGCAAAACTCTACAGTGAAAACCGCTGTGTATAGTCTGAAAACCTCCCTATTTTGTATTTAATTTAAATTTGATTAGTAATTCTGTAAACGAAACATGGAGATAGATAGATAGAAATACTGCGCTTCTTAACGTCTTACAGAAATATTTTCGGACCGTTGGCCTCTGGAACTCCTGATCCTGGTCTACATCAATTTTGCCTCGCACAGTCTGTCCAGTGTTACGTTCATTCACCACGCGACTGATATATTTGCTCGTCATTAAAACAGATGCGCCATTAAACTGATAAGGGAAACTGGGACACCAGCATTTGAATAGGCATATGACGCCTGCATTAGCATTTGTCAGTGTACAAAACTATGTCGATAATTATTCTACATATAATCATTAAAACCAGCGGAAGGATGTGCCAAAAAAAAACTTCAGACTGTATGGCATCCCACGTTGATGCAGCAGATAGTAAAATAGCTTTGGGATTATTGGCTAAAGGAAGGACAGAGAAGAGAGGGATAATAAATGGAAATAATAGAAGAAAACGAGCAAGACAGAAACAGGATGTGGGAAACGCAATGATTACAAGAGATAGAACCAAGAAAGAAAGCACTGGAGTGAATAAAAGGAAGGAAGGAAGGTAATAAATTGTCGTGTTTTAGTACCTTCATTTTTGTCTGAATTCATGTTATAGGTACTTTTTGTGTTAATGCAAATAAAGTTTCATTAATATTATAGAAAACACAGCACCGTACCCCGATGGCGGGAACAGAGTTTTTCCACATTCGCAAGATACATACATTTAAAGGGGGAAAATGAAAAAATCATGACTAAATATTCTTTCTGAGAAATGAATTGAGACTGCGAATATTCTGCTGTACCAAACAGTGTTACGGTCAGTAACATAACGTGTAGCAATGAACTGTAAGACGTTTCAGTCCCGCTTTAGTAAACCAGCACGTGAACCTCTATATCACATCCCGATCACCAGTTACAACGTGTTGTACATTTCTGTCACGATTTGTTTCCTTCTAGGTGCAACTGAAGTGAGGGTACTAGTATTTGAAACAGATTTCAGCGGAGAGAAGAATAAGTCTGTCTGTTCTGTGACCGTCTCAAATAACACTGTCTTATTTAACTACCTCGTGTCACAGAACCGAACCGATGGTTCCTGCGTAGCGGTGAAATAATCGCCGAAATATCGCTAAGAGAAGGCCGTGATAAGCTGGTCACACGACATAACGCGATGTAAACAGAAATCTGAAGTGCAGCATTTCTGTCGACGTAAATTATATAGTTTTCCAGAGGATGAAAACACTTGCATCGCTTGGTCTAGGAAGGCAAATGTTTGCTTTAAAATGTTCTTTCTATGAAATTTCGTGAATAGAATACCCAATTTTCCGTTAATTTTAATGGGACCAGTTTCTTCGTTAAGTGTTTTTCTTTATTGAACATTTTTTTCCATTTCGTTTCTTTGTGTATTGGACATTTATTTTTCACGCCTTTATATAATGAATTTTTGTTTTGTTGCGTTTCTTTGGGTGTTGAAATATTATCCTTGAAAGCGACAAAATTGCTTTCATTATTTTTACATTTATTTGAATTACCAACAAATGCACAATGTTATTAAAACGTTATAAAACCTCACTTGGTTAAAAACATCTTAAAAAGTCATACATAATTCTCCGACATGTTTCGGTTGTTTCTTCCAACCATCATCAGGGTGCTGCGTAGTT
>Ga0123352_10001895_pt1 | contig 28507 bp, 14 predicted proteins | sample TergutLab28metaG_FD_89700 | JGI IMG/M metagenome (GOLD analysis project Ga0123352, IMG submission 89700) | Labiotermes labralis P1 segment gut microbial communities from Petit-Saut dam, French Guiana - Lab288 P1 | ecosystem: Host-associated > Arthropoda: Insects > Digestive system > Gut ... | reverse complement strand
GGTAAAGAGCGGCTGGGGCGTAAAGCTGACCCCTCACCCCCTTCTAGTGCCGTGGCCAAGAAAGAGTAGAGCTATACCTCTACTCCCCCTATGGGTCGTACCTCCTGTACAGAGCATCAGTGCCTGTACAAGGTTGCACTTTATTTTTACCTTTTGTGATATTTATAAAGCAGGTAATCTATAAAGTCAATCACCAGTCAGTGTAGATTTATTTTATGTTCAATATATAAAAAGGTTCAACCTTAAAAGTCTGAGGAATTTGCTGGCTCAGGCAAGACAAGATTGGAAGGTGCTAAGACGTATAGTTGCTGCAGCTGGTCAAGTCGTTAGACTCGAAATAATTGGCCGCAAACGTTGGCCTATTTCATTCGCTACACGCAGAAGATATCGCGTGTGTTCGGCCAGGGGATGTCAACAGAAACGTTTCAGTGAAATGCCTAAGGTGTGACGTAACACGTGTGGAGAGATAATAGTTTTCGACTACCACGCCAAGGCAAATCCCTGCAACACTGTAGGCTGTTAATCTGGACCTCTGTATGCCAAACCGGGGCCTTAGACGGAAATGTAAGGAAAAGAAATTGAACATTTTAAAGCGTTTAGAAATTATTTTTGCTTAAGCACTAAGAGTTTGTAAACACATTTTTAAGACGTACTGAAATGCCTGTGTTTTAGTTATTATATCCTTGACGGGGTAAGGAAATTTCATATAGAGATTCTCGACTCACCCACGTGAAGGATACATTGCCAACGACAGCGCAAGTCGGTAGACCGGAATAGCACCCAACGAAGGTTGGTATGTCTCGGTCCGTGAATTTGATGCAGCAAAAATGTCGCGTATGTTCCACCAGCGGAGTTTGGTGAAGTGTGGCGGTACAATGATGTGGGATTGTGTGTAGTCGGGGTCTACCACGCCAAGACATAGCTCCACAACTACTGAAGCTGGAATTTCTTAAGCAAATTTGGGACCAAAACGGAAATGTGTTTAAAATAAATTGAAAATTTTGAAACTTTTTAAAATATGCTTTCTGCAGGTAGACATTAAACATTTCTACTGGATTTTTTGACGAAATGTCACATCTCTCTTTTATTTCCCACACAATGCAGTTTATTCCATTATTTAATCGCCTTTAGTTCGTAAGACAGAAAAGCCTATTTTCAGACAAGCACAAATGATTTAAAGAGCCGTAACGAACAAAGCCGTACCACAGACCGGACTCTTTGAAAAAAATGCCTGGAAGATGAAGGTTAAAATAAAGTGTCCGGTATTACTTTTCAACCTAATGTGGATTGTTTCAGTTTATTATCGTCAGGGGAGGAGTAATTGGCAACAGACTGTACAGAGACAAGTACTACATGCAGAAACCCTTAGAATAAATTAAAATCCTTCACATGTGTTTAAAAATTGAATTAACGAATTCTAATTATAATGAGGCTTCATGTCAAATTGTGGGTTATCACAAAATTAAGTTTGCAAGACAGTAATATTTATACGCATTTTGCCTGCAGGGGACGATAAATCAATATTAATTATAAGTACCACAAATATTATTATGTAGACGTTCCTACATTCGACAATTTACAACGAAACTGTGTTTGACAAATTATTAAAAAGAACGAATCATATTTTTAATTACAAAAAGAAAACGTAGTTCTTCTGTGTGCACTTTTAAATGTAAATAACGAACCAGTAAAACAAAATTTTATTATATATCGAAATTACATTCTTTTGTTTTATTCCGAAACATGCGTGATAAAAGAAAAAGTAATCACAAGCAATTTAAACCTAAATAAAATTCCAGATGACAAGTAAAGATAATTATTTCGTGTCTTTCTGAAGCTGAACTGGACCCGATGCCCCTTATTTTGCGGGCATCTGGCAACACTGCAGCATGAGGCTTTATTCATCGCTTGTGTACTTAGTTAACAGTTTTCACAAAATACAAATACAATGTAACTGAAGAGCATTTAACGGTACTATCACGAAATATGCGGAAAAAAATTGTTTTCCTGGTGGTATCAATGTACCCTTTTTTAATTAGACATTATACCAAAACAAATGTACATAAATGTTTGAAACTGTATTATATACATCGTATATATGCCAAATTTTTAATGTTTTGTTGGCCTTGCATCGTGATATATCCGTACAAAGAACCAACAGGATGCACTATATATATTTCAATAATTAACCTCTACATGTTTCGAGCAGGCTTACTGCTAATCATCAGGAGATACTGCTCTGCCAACAGCCAGTAAACAGAAACGCATGACATACCAATTGTTGTCTATATACTGTATAGAGTGTTACTTCCTGATGATGAGCAGTAAGCCTGCTCGAAACGTATACAGGTTAAATTTGAAATAAATTTAAAGTAAATAGTGCATTCTGTTGGTTCTTAACGTACGGATATATTACATTTGTTGGCCATGCAGTGACCATATGACAAGCCGAAACCCGTAGTAGGTATACTGTGTGTAAGGGACACTGTCATACACTTAGGTGCATCTCACAGAAATAAAACATAACTGATATACTCGAATTGATATGTCATTACCTGATTCTTGCTGTTTAACCTGTACAAGGCCTGATTATGGGTTATAAGTTAATCCGAAACATGTAGACTATATCTCTGAATGAAAAAATACATGTTGTATTTGACTGAAAAATCACCACTTTTCATGCTGATTTGTTGGTTTTTCTGTCATATCTAATTCTTCAATGCACGGCTTTGGACCATTTGAAACCATTCTTTACGATTTCCACCTCTTACTGCAGATATGCACAGCTTATAAAAGCAATCCTGAGAAACACGCTTCTGTTGATTACACTTCATAAAACTTCTCCTTCTTTTCTCTTAGTTTTTTTTATGACACCTTCCTCATTATAAAATAAATGCATATAAAGTCGATGGGTTGGTAATTTCTGTAGGGTGAGATGGAAAGTACGTATATTGAAGTAAGCTCCTGTGATCCAATAAGATATAGCGTATTTCCGTGGAGAAACTGCACAAAACCAAAATAATCCTTAGACGAGGGTAGTCTATATCCCAGCAAAGATCTAAACCTGAACATTCCCCTAGGTAGGTATACAACTTTACCGTCACTTCAACCTGAGCGGTAAGCCACTCTTAGCTTCTCGTACCGCACAGCGCCTAAAGAATATCTGCCGGTAGAACATATCACGTGATGTCGCATTTGGTTGAGACACTGGGCTACAAACCGGAAGGTTGCAAGTGCGATACCCGATGGTGTCATTGGAATTTTTCAATGGCAAAACTCTTCCGGTCACACTATGGTCCTGGAGAGACTCATCCTCTAACAGAAATGAGTACCAGGAATATTTCCTGCTAGGTAAGGGTGGCCGGTGCCCAGGGTTGACAACTTTACTACCTTCACGTGCCGATTGTCATGATACCTAGACGCCTTAACCTCTTGGAACGCTACGTCCTCCAGGCCTGTACAGGGAGTGCTTTACCGTCACCCATAAGTCATGACCACGTTTCGTGCTGTTTTACATATACCGCGTACAAAAACATAATTCTGAAATTATTTTCTCTTGGAGACGATTGCAGCGAGTGTAGTGTGATAAATATAAATATCTGGTTTTCAAGGCTGTAAAATAAAATAAAGCTTAATTTTTTTAAACCCTTGTCATGCGCTTGCTTCACCCTATTTCTGATTTATGATTTTCAGTCAGTGATGAAATGACATGTCTGAAGTTGGTACCTTGCAGGCTTGTGCATTAAGAAGCAGCAAGTCATGATGATATTAGTGTGTTTAGAGCAAGTCATTATGATATTAGTGTGTTTACAGCCATACTTGTTGGGCCACCACCCCGACAACATGGTGTTGATAAGTAGGTAGCCCCAAATATTGTAAAAATATATTATTATTATTATTATCATCCTTGTTATCACCTTTACGCAGGCTATTTACAATCATATACCTGATACAAACTATGTTCCTAAGGTATATAATATTGAGTTGTTCTGTATTTACAATTTGCTCTGCATGTAACCTTATTTCGCCCGTGATATGTGTTTCGCACTTTTACATTATCGCCTTCTGCTCTTATTTTTCTTCTTATTATTATTATTAACATCAACTTCACAATGTTATCAATCATCATTGTCATCGTCATAATCATTATTATCGCAAGAAAATACAGAACCTAACCGGACACACAAGGTGTGCTATTTTAACAGAAAAAATTTTTGTAAATGATTACTGCTCTGCCCCATGAAACATTAGAAATCACATCAGCAAGAAATGCACAAATGTGTTGTAAAATTAACAACAGTTTATTTGGTCTGTAAAACGTTTCGTTATTTTTAAAAAGTCATCTTTAGTGAGACGATTAGAAAATTCAGATAAGCACAGGCAAGGTTTATATCTGCAAACTTATGTAAAGGTCGGTATGTACTTAGTTATTCTTTTGAAGTTTGTACGGTTAATCACAAAACATTACAAAACAGAAGAAAATAGGTGTGAATTTCTTATTGTCAGCCCACTGCGCATTACTCGACTTTTCTCTGCCAATTCGGCAACGCTGAAAAGTTCAAAATGGAAAGAAGTGACATACGTCCTTACCTAGAACTCCAGACTATAGAATAGCTTCGTCTTCTAGCTGTGGGTCTTTGAGATTCGTTAAGCTGAAATGCCTTCTGTTTAATATGTAAATTGATTCGCAGAAACATCTTCCCTTACAAGAGAACACTTATCCATTACATAAAAAATTCAGTGCCTCGCATTTATTGAATTACACTTCAAATGAATGAGAAATAAAGCTGGTGTTATACTCCAGCACAAATGCATGCTTAAGCGCCTGCGCGTTAGGCGCTATGAGGAGGAGGAAGCAAGACTCCATGCATTCTTAATCTTGGATTGAGACCGAGATGAGCCGACGTAAATAGAAACTGAGAAAGTTAGAACATTCTCCTAAACTAAACTCTTTACCGAAGACATTAAGATGAAGACAAAGTAAACCACAACATTGTGTCTGACACGATAGGCTGCTGAAGTGACATCCGCACAGATAGTGAAAGAACATATTCACAAAACATATGATTAACCCTTTGGTCCTGGAGCTGGACATTTACAGTTGAGCACATCATTTATGTCTAATGTGAATATTTTATGAACCAAGAAAGGTAACATTTCGAAATACGGGACATTTTGTAGAGGAATAAACGAAGATGGTGAAAAGTCTAAAAAAATAATTAAATAATATATATGTTGACTAAATATATAAAAAGCGCACTCTGGGGAGTAGCAGTACGCCTGTCCTATATATAGGATGCATGGTGCCTAAAGGTTAATACCAGTTCCTGCACGAATGCTTTTACTTCTTAATTCATGTGATGGCGCGTAATTAATTAAGTGCATATATCCTGGCATAATCTAGTAAACTTTATGTATGATTCTGGCATAATCTAATAGAATTTATGTATGATTCTGAATCCATACAGGATAATAAGTAATTTTAGTCGTTTATTACACTCATCTGAAGCTCTCTGTACATCTCGAACGTTCGAAGACCAGTAAGGGCACTGTCATTAATAGGGTGTCCAGGGGTCTGACTAAATGAATTTGATTCTAAGAAGGAACAAAAGGTCTGCTTCGCTTTTTAAGTGCGCGCAAACGGGCTGCTGGTCCCCTCCTGTCGTTTGTCCGTTTTAACATAAATAGAACCGAATTTACTGCCGAAGTTACAGTGCGCTCTTTATAAACCTCAGTTCCGCACACACTTCTGCGGCCCAGTGGCACCACAAAGGGACAAATCTCTCCTCCGTTACAGTCTCACTCAAATTCATTATTTATCCCATTTTCTTTCTTATGTGTAGATAAACATGAGTTACAAAAATTCTGTGCATGCTCTAAAAAAGAAAATCTAACGCTGTTTGCTAAGCGAAAGCTTACAGGGTGACGGTCTGCCAGAAATGTGAAATTTGTCTCCGTTTCTTAGTCCAGGAGTAGGCACATGAAATTTTAATAATATTTTTAAAGGAGTCATAAATCGAACATTCCTGCTGCCTGTATGAAGCAACACAACCGAATATTCTGTCCCTGCATTTTAAAGTTCAAACTTCATGAATAAAACCGCCTGGAAATAAAACTGAAACGAGGTATTCCTTTCACGTAGTACGCAGACATGACCGAAGCGTTCTTTACCATCACAGTTTCATAGTGGTAACGCTACACGTGTAACACTACACGTGTAAATTTAATTAACGTTTAGTCCAATAGAAATGCACGGTCTTCTTTTTGCTGATTTCAACTACACTCACTACTGCTCAACAACATTATGCCAAATTACACCGAATCGAATAGTACATATGGGAAGTAAGGACAGAAATATTTTTAGGCATTTCAGTAAGGCGTGGTTTACGCTGTGTCCGTTTTCATGAAACGCAAAATCACAAATCAAATTTCTATTGATATTATCTACGCCAAATTGCTTGAACTCGGAAGAAAACTGTAGACGACACTAGAAAGTGTCCAAATAAGTCCGTAATAGAACGCTGTATTTGTATAGCTTTTACAACAACGTTAAAAATATTCACAATTATTAGAATGGTAATACATGGTATATCTCAATTGAAAATCACCGAAATAGGCCAAGATATATGGAATGTAAGGGTATAAATTTATTTGCTCAGGTAAGTGACGTATGACTGTCTTTGAGCGGCGTAAGGCGAAACTTATGTTTGTTCGAAGTCTTTAAGGAACTGGTACACCACATTTAATTGAAATCTGACAAAGGTTTAGTCTACGGCAATAAGTTACAGAGAGACGGACTCACGTGTCTTCACACAGGCTCTAATTTTTCAGGGGGTGTGATAGTATTGTTTTCTATTCTTCCATCCGTCCGTCCGTCCGTCCGTCTGTTCATCTGTACGCATGTATCAGCGAGGTTCTCACTGGACGTAACTCCACCAAATTTTATATTGGGGAATTTTATGAAAATGTTACGAGAAAATCCAAGTTTGATTAAAATCGAAAAAAAATGTCGGAAAAATGCTGGAAGACACGAACATATTTCTATCATTAATACTATTTGTGTTATCGTTGGCCTCCCAATTGCCTTTCCGCCCGATTTTCCGCAATAAACTCTCTACTGGAAGTTCATCGCTCTTCGCTTATTCATTCTATGTATGAAATTTCATTCTGCAATTAAACAGGTGGTATTGTTGCATTTGCTTGTCTTCTTGCAGTAGGCGTACAGTTATCAGTTCATTTTGCATAGTTCCACCAGTAATGGGCGAGCGTTCCCTTCTCTCCCCGGCCTGAGTTAAAGCACGTAGCCCTAATCATTGTGTTTCATGTTATTGACTTTAGCTTTTTGTACGTAATGCTTGTTTGGAGCTCACTGCAACGCAAGGGTTGTGCCTTCTCTTGCACCGCTTAGCGTTGTAGCGTGAAATGCCACTGTTGCACAGAATGAATCCACAGCTATGCAGTACCTCTCACACTACCTCACAGAAGTGTTCCCTGCACGCTTTGGAACAACCGCTGGGAAACGTCTCATTAAAAAACAAAAAGGAAAAATGCATATTAGACTATCAAATTGAAATGCGAAAAAGTCTCATATTATTTTCATTCACACGACTAGTTCCTCACATTTCCTTTTCTTTCACAATTACCATAGTGTTATCGGATTGCAATTTATCTTTTAATAGCTTCCGTGTGAGCATAGAGTTCGAATTACGCTAGGTTATGACGCCGTACAGACAGGTAAATAGTGACTGAACACCAGAAAAACTTACTGCGCCTCATCACAGCCTAAACAGTCTCAGAAAATTAAGAACAAAAGCAATGTTCATTCCAGAAGCGCTATATTCCACAGCTACACGTTTCGGCTAAACACAAGTTACCTTAAGGCAGTGAAGTAAATTAGAAAATATATAATACAAATGTACAATTAATAATAATGTCAAACAAAACCGGTTATGAACTCGTCTTCTTTTATAGTGTATACAATAATGTATACTAAATGGCATGATAGAGCTGTATGTATCTTGATGATCGCATAGTTGAAATTAATTAAAATGAATGTTAACTTCTAGTAATTTAGTAAAGAACATCACATAGATCATGTAACAAACTGAGCTCGTACTTTGAATTATCAAATACTCCATTTCATTATAGAATTTTAATAGTATTTGTTTGAATTACTTTGCCTCCTGAAGAAAGTATGTGTTTAGCCGAAATATGTAGCTGTTCTAATCAAGAAAATAATTATGCTCAAATGAAAATTAATTATAATATTCGGTATAACACACAACGGAAAGGGTAACGCCAAGATAGTCTAACAAAAGTTCTTTCCGGTATTTTGATTCGTAGTCACAGTATATAATGTGTCAGTTATTTTGTTAATAAAGAGAGATTTATATTACATCTCTCAAAAGGTGTTGCAAAAATACTGCACTCTATGAACTTACACATAACTTTTAAATGGTGTCGTCATATCAGGGCGAGTCTATAATTAACTGCAATGTATGTTTAACATTTATCACAACAACTGTAGAGATCTTACAAGTACATAATTTTTCACCAAAGCCCCCTTGCTTTTCAAGTCACTTGATCCATCTTTGCATAATATTCCTAATGCCCTCAGAATAAAAGTTCCGGGCTGACAGTTAAGCCGCGTAAACACTGTTTCCTTCAGTTGCGTCTCTGTGGTCAACCGAAGACCTCGAAAAGCTTCATTCAGTGGACATCATAGAGGACATTCGGAAGGGCAAGTCCAGGACTGTATGGCGGATGCTCCAGATCCTCAAAGTTCAGTTTCTCAGTAGTTTCAACAGTGTAGCCAGCAGTGTGAGGACGAGCATTGTAAAACAGAAGGCCTTTTGACAGAATTCCTCGGCCTTTGCATCCAATTGCAGGCTTTAGTTTGACACACAGCATCTGACAGTATCAAGCACTGGCCACTGGTAAACTCGTCTCTTGTTAATGTTCCGACAGTAGCCATTGTGACTCTTAGAAACTGTAAGTATAATTTTCCTACGGTTGTAGGCTGTAAGAACATTTTCTTTTGTGTAAAAGGAGATGTTTCCATGTAATACACTGGCATTTACTTTTTGTCTCGTAACGTTGAATACATTTTTCATACCGGTGATGATTCTGCCAAACAAGATGTCACCTTCTTTACCACAGAGATAAAAAAAAACTTTTGCAGATGTCAGAAAGTTTCTGTTTGTGTGATTCTGCGAGTCGCTTCGGAATCTGTCATGATCGGACTTTATGAAAGGCAATTTTGTGGTGGATAACTTCACAGGTCACACAGTGACTAATTTCCGGTTGATGTGCCACTTCATCAGTAGTCATTTGTCTGTCCTGTAGGATCATGTCACAGACTCGTTCAATGTTTTCATCATTGATGGACTTGGACAGGCGACCTGCTCCTTCCTCAAGCTTGACGCTTGTGCAACCATTTTTGTACACTCCACTCGTAGACACTCCGCTGCAAAACAGCAATATTCCCATAGTACACTGACATCCTTCTATGCGTCTCGGCACCTGGTAGACCTTCAGCCGATAAGGAAAGGATCACTTCTCGTTCTTCTTTCATACAATGCACAGCGGGACGAACATATTTCAGTACGGAACTCGCGACAGACATGCACTATCGAAGTCAAACCAGCACGACATTGTTAGGACAGGGATAGAGAGTTACAGACAGAGAGAGAGAGAGAGAGAGAGACCATGTTTATTGCGTCATGACCAACCAGCAGTGCAGCCAACCACAAAAATTATTTATATTGAGAATAATTATTGATTTACTTTACTTTTACTTTTAACCCAGTAATGACTTTTAGTGCTCTTAGGTAACTATCATAGTAATTCTAAAATGTAATAATTCCAACCGAAATTTCTTAAGTGGATTCACAAAGATTTCAGATTCAATCGTGATCATCAAGAAACAGATTATAAAAACAAACATTTAGCACTCTGTATTGAAGTGATTCAACAGTATTTCACATAAACAAGACATTTCCCCACTGTTTTGGAATACGAAGATTTAATTTCTGTCTTCGTCGTAACTGGCCGCTGTGCACCTTCTTCAAATAAATTACTCCAGGCCACATATTTACAATATTTCTTTAGAGTTATTAATGCACCTGACTTATTTAGTACGGAAAGTTACCACAAGGCTGAATGTCCGCGATTTGATTCCTGGTACAGCAACAGTTTTATTTTCGCCAGTACCTCCATATCGGCTCTAAAGCATTCAACCGCCTAGACAAAGGAAACTGAAATTTTCCTAGGGATCAGTAGTGGTTCTCAGCTCATGACCATGTACTCGTAGTAAATAGATTAAGACTGCGTGAAGCTACAACTACACCGTCCAGAGATTATCCATAAAAGCACAGGAATTACTGCAGTGTCTAATTGTTGACAATTTGGGCTTGCAGCTGACTTGTAATTGGTAAAGGTTTTGTTATCTTGACACATGTTGGCTATGTACAAGGGAATGAAGTTGATTTGAGAATGCAAACACTTGGATAAGGTACGAAACTTCTTCGTGATCTGGCAAATTCCTGTTATTAATGCATTTGCAACTGGATAATCTGACAGCCTGCAACAACACTGGAATGCGCTGATGGACATAAGTGGTACTTAGTGCATTCTGCTTCATTTAGCTGTGAAATTGTCTAGTTCAATATCTGATAGGAATCCATATATTCTACAAATCAAAATACGAGTAATATTAAAATGTCAAATGCCATTTACGTCTACTTCCTTATAAAACTAATCACTTCCTTTTAGTTCTATTATTAAATTTCTGAGATTAGGCTTCCCTTTCTTGCAAGTTCTAATGACATTTCTTACTGAACGTTAAACGTGTTTGTACTTTTCTTGGATATTTCAACAACGCTTATCAGTCTGAGTATTGCTAGGTGAAAGACCTCTTCTAAATTCTTCAGCTTTCCAACGCTTTATTTTAGATAGCTATCCGGTTCAGACCGTCTCCTTCCCTGCCTGCTATTAGCTATATTTTGTCTATTTCGTTGGTTCACCACTTACAGATTTCTCCAATACAGATTTTATAAGCTTCCTGTTTGCAAGAGACTATTCAGCATTTCTTCCTGCTGTCCTAGGCCACCAAAACGAGACCAATCTCTTCAAGTTCGGAAAGAAATATTTTCTTATTACTTTCTAATTCAGACATTACTAACTTTATCGCTTTTACCATAAAATTTCGCATTTCGAATAGGTTAAAACTCTTTATATTCCATATACCTTATTTACTGGCAACGAAGACGGTTATCATGCAATAGCCTATTATTTATAGCAGGTTCTTTACGTAAATCCGTCAGTTAGAGTGACTTTCGTCCACAGTGCTCGGACACTGCATGTCGTTCCATCTTCACTAACTCTAACTTCATTCTATTAGTAGGCTTTATGTAATAATAGTGTGGGAGATGAAAAAGTGTTTACACGTAATAACACACCAAATTTCATGAAAATCTGTCACATGTCTCGCCCGTGTAAGATGTTCTTATTGAATCAAGAGACGGGCAAACAAAAACACATATCAAATTGACAGAATTGTGATGGGGCATGTTTTTGAACTCTGCTGAAGAGACCAGTCTGACCATGATGGAATAACAGGCGAAGTTAATGTAAAATGACACAGTCTGACGTAATAATGGGTCTGCAATAACACAACGAGTGCACAAAGTTCCAAACCTTTGCCTGGCAACGTTTCAAATTCGTAACTATAACACCATCTGCTCCAGTCCATTCATCGAGGCTTTGCATTCATATTTACTCATAAATCAGACACATATTCACTGCGAAAAATGATTTATAGAGAATTGAACGTTGTTGAATGGATAGTATATGTAGAAAGTATGGGGAAATGGAATGGGGTTTCAAGCATTCAAATTTGAAACAGAAAAAAACTTCAAAATTATGATATTAACTGATCCGCTCTTATCCTACAGTGCTATAAATCATTAACACAGTGGAAAGCAGTTCGACATGGCAGTTTACACGCTAAGACCCGACGGTGCCTATAGCGAGAGGGGTGGACAGCCACAGGGCGTGCTGGAGAGCAGACAAATTGTTTGTGTTGTGAGGCATTGAAATGATTCGTGAATCAGTTAGACGAACAAAAAAATCATTTCCAGGAAGCAAATTTCATTAACCTTACATTTAAAAAGCAATTTGTAATAAATGTACTGATATAGCAGAAGATGGCTGAACACGAAGTCTGATATTGCCAACGGCTCGTTGCGTGTGTGGAATATGATGTGGCTCAAAAATTAAAATTTGCTTTAAAGATGAATATGTCTTTGTCGGGAAATAACAGTCTGTAGGGTAGGCAGTATGGAGTGAAAAAAAATTAACGAGAAATCTTTAACGCAGATACGAGAGTGAAAATTAATAGTAGCCGCAGTGGCCGCTAGGTTATGCTGTCCCTTCCACTGCGAGAAAACGGATTGTGGGGCCTAACACATCCGGGGCACGAAATATGCTTGCCTTTTTTTATGTGTTTGTGTTGTCTTGTGTTGATAAGATAGAGACCTTGCAACGGACCGGATATTCTGCGCAACGAATCATACGAAACAGCTAGAGAAAAAGAAAAATTTGAAAAATATGAAGGCCCAGTACCGGAATCCCTTTTACAAAAAATAAGGAATAAAACGTCACAGTGCACTCTGAACACTGAAGATAGCTAACAGCTCTTTCCACTTTTCCTTCTGCCGTATTTGAACGATGATAAAACTTTCTTTCCCTGACATTTATCTCATATTCACTGTAATTCTTTCTCTGAATTTACCTAAAAAGAAACATTCGAGTCGTAAAAATAGAGCATTAAACCTGATAACACACAAAAATATGTAGAATATTTTGAGGGTTATTTAAAAAAGTAGAATAAAGGTAAAGGTAGAATAAAAACAAAAAAAAAAGGAGATGGAAAACGCTTACTAAACCTTTAAGAATTCTTTAGCGCACAAAAACACATATTAAATCCTGGTCTTTGATAAGAACCCACTTTAAGACGAGTTCTTATAAAGAGCAAAAGGTGTCCATTAGCTTCGTCACGTATCTCCGTCGTCCGTCCAATAAGCCATCTATTTGTGTGTCTTTCCTTATGTAACACAGCGGCTCCCATTGAAAAATTTCGTGAAATTTTATTTTGGGGACTTTTAGGATACCATGTCAAGAAATTCCAAATTTGGTCAAGAGTGAGCTGAAATATCGGGCACTTTACATGGAGACCTGAGTGCCTTTGTATTGTGACAGAAGTACGGAATATTTTGAAGCTTTACAACAGTGAAAAGTAAAACAATTCTTGCTTTTCCATAGCAACATTGAAATGTTTTATGTTGTTGACAGCTATCTGTTTGTCAACAACAATAAAAAGTGAATGCATCTCTTCGTTTCTATAGCAAAAATAATTAGGCGAAGGCGCCAAATTGTTACGTTATTCTTAGATTGCCTACCGTACACGAAACTAGTATAGACCCCAGTCAAGATTCGGAGGAGACATGTTAAAAACAAGATTCTAAAAATGCCCATAATTTCCTGAAAACCTGCGCTGAACTCAATGACGTCACGAGACAATTGCTCGTCTTAGGCTTTTGTAGTACCGACGGATGATATAAGATGACCACTTGAATTTGTCCGTAAGCATGGTAGTTTCATCGCATAGGAGTACTGCATCCAGCAGGATATAATTGTATCGTGAGAGCTGCTGTCTTCACGGATACCATACACAAGATATCCTGTGCACTACAGTGTAACACATAATCTTACTTTTAAAGAGAATTCTTGAGATTCACTTAGACTATAAATCCAAATAAACGTAAAGTGACATTTGACACGAAATTAGTTCAACTAAAACTGCTATTACTCTACCATGAAAATCTCTTCTTTCTCTCACCATTAGTTCCTCATTGTATTACCCCATAGATTTCAGTAAAGGCTGAATCTTACACAATTTATTTTACCATTTGAACTTGACTAGAAGAAATAACTTTGACTATCAAAAATGTACAAATATTTATTTTATCTACTGGAATAAATTGTCCCGGAACATCCAATGGAGTGTTAAGGGAAGGGACATCCAAAAGACCTATTATAAAGTAATGGCTTACTGTAAAATGTAAAGTAAAATATATAAACGACACACACTCAATCAGGCGTTAACAGATTACATGACAAGAAAGTGCTAAGCACTTAAGTTCAGGACGGACCAAAATATATGGGGGGGGGGGGCAAGGAGAGATGAAAACACCTTGTGTAGTATAAAGAACAACTATTGTAGTCTATTTAATTTAATGGGAAACAAATATGGGTCCTCACAGAGTTTTGAGATAAAACAGACGCGCAAATGAAACTAGTAGCAACTGAATATGGAAAATATTTCAACAATATACACACACTTATTCTCCGTTCGATTATTTAGTACCCATCCGGAGCCATCCTACAATTGCGTAATTAATCTCCGCAATTTCCTTTCGCGCTCCGAAAACTAATATACCGCGTTTTTTGTTACGTGGATTCAGTTTTTATTACCCCGAAAGAGCACCAGGTACGGCAATTTTTGTTACATATTTCTTACATTACTATATGATTACTCAATTTCAGCTTTAAAAAAATTATGTTTTATTACAAATAATCATAAAGAATGATAAATTAAGCCCTGAAACATGTGTGCGTTCATTGTGTTGTGTGCTTTTATTCTGCTGTATTGGCTTTGAGATATGCTTGGATATCATGGTGTACCATGTGGTTTAGATTTGAGATCTGTTGCCACTCTCTGTACGCTGAGTTTAATGGAGCGGATTTAGCACATACATTACGTTTATTAAAAGTAGTTAGAGTTATGGCCTCTTCGGCTGACAATGCTCGACCAAATGTCTTTTGTATCGTTATATTCCTCACTGTTATCTATGTCACACTCATCACAGTCAGTTTAATTTAATAATGTTAATAAAAATCCAACCAGATGCAACAGTAAGCAGATATTTATTTACTGCAAAGTCACTCTACATGTTTCGGGTGTCACAGCACCCATCATCAGAAGTACTAAAAACTGTAACCGCAACCTCCGGTACAGGTCATAATATCGATACAGCTACTTCACTCCAATGTGGCCAGATCGGGACCAGTCCCGATCTGGCCACATTGGAGGGAAGTAGCTGTACCAGTATTAAACATTGTTTTTTGGAGGGAGTTCATTTGTGCGCGAAATTTTGCTGTTCTTTGGCGTAAAGCGACGGACCACTCTGCACTGTCTACAAGCAACGTTTCTCCGTCGTATCACACATATGTTAGTGGTGCTTGCTAGGAAACCATAATTACACAAATCGCCCTCTTCTTGCTCCGTATTTGGCCCCTCAGTTCTGCGTAATTTGCTTTTTTAAGAGACATGATTGAATTGTTCATTTTATAAATAACACAAAGTCAAAAGTTTGCCAATCGGTAACCATATGAAACGTGACATAAAATATTTGTGTGTAATCACACACAAGGCACATTAACATTGAGATATCTCAGTTTGTCCTTAGTTCGATTCTAAAAATAACAACAAAGTCTCTAATTGGAAAAATGAATTTTTGTCGCTGAACGAAGATTAAAATCCGCTAGTTGTAGTGACTTCTTCCCGAAACCGTCATCACTGCAAAAAATGAGCTAAACTTGTACTGTCTTCGCTGTACCGAAGCGCGCGCTGTGCTGCTAGAGGAAGGAGGGGTAATTACGGCAACCGACGAATGTGTGACGCAAATTAGACGCTACAGTGCACAGAGCCAAGTTGTTTCTGGACATGTTGGCTTTTTCAAAATCTTTTAAATTAGTCCTTCTGCCACCCCTCAGATATTGTCCGTATCTTTAGGGTTTTACTCTGCACAATCGCAAAGCTAGTCTGAACTGTCAAAGGCGTCCGGAAAAACTGTAAACTTAAAGACACTTATAAATAATCGACAAAGAAAAAAATTCGAATTTACAATTTCGCCACAAATTTGTATCTCTATTCATAATTATCTGTACTTGTAACTCAGTATCTTGAAAGTAAAATTGTCAGGGCCATCTGTCATACAGCTACAAGTTTCTGTTCTCGCTGTTACGTAGTAATTCTATATGAGGCGGGGAGAAGCGTGTTCACGAAATACAAGGAAATGCATTCAGAACTGAGTCCTTTCTTTCGTGCAGAATGATTAGCTTGACAACAATATACATGAATGTTTCTGTGCTAGATAACAGAACTTGCGGTGGAATGAAGAATATTTTTCACGGATATTCTGGTATATCTATCTATCTATATGACGTCGAATGTAAAATGAATGGCAAAAAATAAATAGCGAAGAATCTTCAAGCAATCGGTCATGACTTATTACGACATTACCCGAAGGGACTACCAAGAGACCAGTGAAACTTTGATCACGTCAGCCGACATCCCAGTCGACGTGTAAAACGGACACTTGTCAATACAAACGCAGCGCTACACAAACTTGCTAGGTACGTCTCCCTTCTACCAACCGCTGCTCATTTATTGACAAATCTTAGCTGATGAGACACTTTAATACTTCCGAAGACTGAAATAATAAAGACAGTAAATTGTTATAAATTAGGAGACAACTTTTCGAAACTCGACAGGGTTAGGAACGTTTCTTGGCCACTAAATCAAGAGAGTCACTTTGGCCAAAACAGCTCTCCTTTGGTGCAAGGATAAAGGAATTGAATCGAGAATATTACCGAGTCCTCACTTCTACAGGGCCATGTCCACAAGCACAAAATTAAATTCCATGGATCGATTACCTTTATATCTCCATCGAGTTGTTATACTTCCGCTCCAGCGTAATTCCCCCTGTGCCCATCCAGTCGTTGAGGACTTTTGTTCACACGCATTCTACAAGCTATAACCCTCGCTTGCAACAAGAATTTTGGGATGGTGTATGTATATCAGGGGTGGATGAAAAGAAAATAACTGGAGCTGTCTCTTCCGCTGTTCCGAGTTTCAGAATAAAGGAACTTTGTCTCTACTTTTCCTGCACACTTGTCTTGCAGTCATATCAATTAGACACAAGAGTACATACTGCATAGACATAAATTACCACTAATTATTTTTTATTTATTTAGTTATTTATTCATTACTATGTTTTGTTTAGCAACGCGATCTGTAACTCAGACTTCAGACCCAATACTGTCGGATATTTGAAAGACTGGTGCTCAGAACAGCATCGCGAGGAATGTGAAAGGAAGTGTCCTGGCACTTTCATGGAAAGAAGGAAAAGAACACCATGGAAAGCTTCAGTCAGTGGAGTCGGTGTTCTCCTTCGGCAGTTAGAAAGCTACTACTTTCTTACTTTCGGCAGTATCAGTTACCGTTTTTGGTCCTTTTTGAACGCCCAATTGCAACTGCCCTCGGGCTCTAACCGTCTGTGACATCCCTTTTGCTCTGTTGCAAGTTGCAAAAACTGGCCTTATCATTACCACCAAACGCTCTACGCTACAGCGACATACGTCGTGCGTGGATGAACTGATGGCAGCAAATATTTACGTTGACAAACTTAAAAAATCACACTGGAATTATAGAGTAGGTCAATAAAACACGGCTTTATCTGACATGTTCACTGTTGTCCACTGCGTTGTTTTGCGACAATAAATACCTACAATTTGAATGAATTTAATTTGATATTGTGCCAAGGACGGAGAGAGAACAAACACGCTCTCTCCCATTGTGTTTGTTTCTCTTCTTTTTTTTCATCCCTTGAAATATCTACGGTTGGAATATTGAATTACTACACGTCATTTGACTTGGTGCCAAAGTGACCCTAATACTCGCTATCATACTGCTCGTTAAGAGGATGTATATAAAGATACAGAATGCTGGTAACAGCTGTCATATGGTGTCCACTGTGTAGGAAGGAGGATGTCGAAATGGAAACATGATTACCGATGATTTGAAACTGCAAGCATTAAAAAAGAAATGTGATAATTTTTTAAGCTCATGGTTCCGCGCATCGTAATTCAGTGCTAATAAAAATCCAACCAGATGCAACAGTATGCAGATATTTATTTAATGCAAAGTCACTCTACATGTTTCGGGTGTCACAACACCCATCATCAGGAGTACTAAAAACTGTAACCGCAACCTCCGGTACAGGTCAAAATATAGGTACAGCCACTTCCCTCCAACGTGGCCAGTGGCCACGTTGGAGGGAAATAGTTGTACCAGTATTATGACCTGTAGCGTAGGTTGGGGTTACAGTTTTTAGTACTCCTGATGATGGGTGCTGTGACACCCGAAACATGTAGAGAGACTTTACAGTAAATAAATATCTGCATACTGTTGCATCTGGTTGGATTTTTATTAATATTGAAATGTGATAATCTTCTACATAATGCATTTTAGGCGTTTTAAGAATTAAACTGCTTAATTTTAAAACCAGAGATATGGGTAAATGAGTGTGTACGTGATAAACTACCATTCAGTTTTGAGGAATATTTAAACAATTCTTCGCTCACAGTTTCATATTAAAATATTCTGCAAATTTTTAATATTTTCATATCATATTTTAATTACAAAATTCCTCAACAAATTTGTATATTTACGAATATATACCGCAATAGAAAATTTTAAACTAAGTTCAATGTTGCTATTCTTCTGCCATGTCATAAGTTCGCATGACAAATAATTTGGAAATTTCGTTTGCAGCAAGTTAACTGTAGCTGAACTGACTCCCTAGACATTAAGGATTCGGTGAGTTACTGTGTATTAGATCTTCGCTAGTCTTCGAACTAACGTACGAGCACACTAGCAGACGTCCTACTAAAGAACTGTGGTTTCTTATAAGAATATACTCTTTCGAATAATTTCTCATCTAATTCTCCCGAAATGCACAAAGAAAACTGGTAGCTAATGGCATTTTCCTACTATCAATTTCTTTGGGAAACTCACTGGAAAAAATAATATTGAACTTACATAAATACAATGCGCAATCATACTTTTCGGTAAAAATTTGGAGAAAATGAATACTTATTACATCCCGGAAAATAACCAGACACACAAAATGTACGATGTAATCTGTTCCATTCACATCACCACGCAGTTTGTCTCACGTCAAGTACACAGACACCCTCGAAGCTAGTTATGATGGTGTTAACCACGATGATAATAATAACAATACAAGCAGTAATAGTTACCAGTCTCAGCAAGCGGTTGCTTCTCGCTGAACGTGGAGGGGCAAACTCTGTGACAGATAATAAAATGTTGTTACTGAACAAGTAGGAAGCTTTTTACATTAGCTATACGACAGTAACAAAACTACGGTTATTATATATTCTGATTTATACAACATTCGTGGATGCTTAAAAAACGAATAGACCAGAGAGGGCGGTCTAGGACATCCTCTTTCAATTTCCAAAATCTTCTCATTTCCTTAAGGCTATCCAGTAGCAGCTTACGGCTTCTTAATTCTCTTCCCGTCCCTTCTATCTTTTCTTCAATAACGTGTTTTATAAGACAGTTTCTAGGCAGCATGTTACCTATCCAATCACATTCTCTACCTTTTCCTGTCCTTCTTGACTCTATGTAACACTTCTTCATTTCTCACACAACCGGTATAACTAGTCTTCTCCATCTATCTCCAGTATTACACTTCTATAATATCCAAGTATTTTATATCTAATTTTCCAAAGTGTAAGAGATTTAGCGTCATAAAAAGTTAAGCTCGAAATGCTGCATTCTGCTGGTTTCGTCCCTAAATTGAAGTTCAATTTGCAGGTGAAAAGATTCTAGTTCTTGTTGAATGCTCCTTTTGCCACGGAAATCCTGGATTTAATCCCAAGCATTTGTTTGCATCTTGTGTTATCTTCCTAATGAAGCAGTTTAAATGCTCGACATTTCAAGCTGCTTTTGATATATCTTGTGTTCCGTTATAGGTAAAAATATATAACGCAACTCAAACAGAAGACCAAAGAAGGCTACGTGTACCTGTATTTAAATACAGAACAACTGCTGTATCGTTTTGCTCCTTAAAGGTTTAACAGTAGTCAGAATTTAGTCCTTTTCTGTCAGTGTTCAGCGCACTCTACACTGAATTGTTGTAACTTCGTCTTCTTTAGTCTAAGAACTTTCGAATTTGCAGTTGGCGGCATTACGTCACTTCTAAAATGAAGGCAATTTGGCTTCATGTGGCATGACACCAAACGTATCTCATGCAATTGAGTTTCTAAGTGCTTAAGGGAGACGTGGAAGCAAGTTCCCTCTATTAGTTTATATATGGCACTGCAATTACATTTCAGTAGGGTATCATTTGCCACAGCAAGCAGATATTACGTATTCATTTCGTTACTACAGAAGAAAGGATGAAGGTGCCAACATAAACAGGATTGATTAATTTAACCCATTTATTCGCCATTATTACAGTTTCATCCCAAGTTCTTTACCCTTATTTTTCTGCACCACATTATACCATTTGAAAATATTTTTCGAGCAAGAAAAAATTTCAATTTCGTCCTACTTTTTTCGGAGGTTTATTAGATAATGAAAGCAATGTAGCATGAACTGTGTACATCATTTGTCATATTGAGGGAAAAACAGGAAGATGCTAACGCGTGTTAGGAAAGGCGGATCCAGGTGTAACGGCCTTTCTAGGCCACGAATGGAGAGATTCACATAATCTAGATTTGATAAGAACAGCTGACGGGCTGACAAGTTGTGGAGAAGCAAGGAGAAAGAGACCATCTTAACATCATGAGGTCCACAATTTTGTGATTTTATAAAAAAAATGTTATATTGTACGCAACTTGTGTGCTAAAAATGGCCAATAATTCAAATAATGGAAATCGGCTGTTTAATATGACCTGAATTTAATTCATGTTGAAGAATTCTAGTTTAAAGACGGACAGAGGAAATGTAGTAACGTGAGAACAAGAGAGGAATTGTACTTATACATAATGTTGAGAAGCTCTGGGGTCTTTATTTCCTGGACAACCTTGAGATCGTAATACAGCTTGTTGGTGTTCAAATGTTTTACAAATTTTGAAGGATATTATTACTACTAATCATTATCAGGGTTACGGCACATTTTTATATTTCTATCAAAAACACATGGCACATGTATACTGCCTTCCTTTCTTTAAATTTCTCTGTCAAGCATGACTTCCAAATATCAGCCCCACAAAATATTTTGTAATTTCTAAATTAAAATTAATGATTCTAAATAATTTATAGGTATATTCATAATTCACCTACACACCAATTTCATACTTCTAATAAGCACAATTATTAAATATTATGTTCAAAAGTTTTAAATTTCCCTTATAATGTGTCATATAAAGGAAAAGACATGTATCGAAAACGTCACGTTATCACAAGATTTGTACGCCATTGATTGTGACGTCAAATCACAGCAAATTTTTGTCTAGATATTGGGCACCACATTGTTATGTAATTACCATCAATTAAACAAAAATAAGTATTAGATATAATAAAATAATTTTGTCTTGACTACCCTTCATTCGAAATTCCTCCTAATCTCAAAGTGTCATCTGGTCTAAGCATTAAATATTATTATTTCTTCGTTTTGTCTTAATTAAATACAAATCGAATCTTCTTAGTTCTATGTGGTCGGCGATGTACAGCGTCAATGGTTCCGTTGTATCTTTCGAAACAATCTCGTAAGAGTCACAATTTTCGAAAATAAGTGCTTAGCATGAGAGGCTATTTAGATTTTCTCAATAAGTCTATTTTTAATTGGGAAAAAATCCAGTGACGTATCACCATAAACGTACTTACACCTTCATTTAAATGTCCTGATATTTCCCAGATTTTAAACATAAATTGTAATAAAATTTTCTAATATAAAATTTCACGAAAATACCTCCAGTGGGAACAAAGGTATCTGTTGTGGAAGGAAGGAAGGACGACCAGTTAGACTGACGTTATGAAGCTAATAGTCGTCTTAGCAAGTGTAGGAATGCGTTTAAAAATTGAAATTCCATGACTAATTGAAAGAAAACAGAAGTAGAGAGCAATATTGAGGAATGAACACCACATTATCGAAATAATTTCATGCTCAGAGTCGTTGGTATAATTTTCCTCGCTCAGAGAAAGTGAGGAGATTGTGCTTGGTGCTTACAATAAGATATTACTTTTATCACTAAATTTCTTTGTTACTTTAATATTTCAATTAAACAAGCAGTCAGATATTACTACAGCCCGGATTTGTTTCGCTCACTAGACAGTACAAAATGCATGTAACTTAAATAGCGTTCTCTGAACGTCAAGGAAATAGACACTGCATAAAGAGTAATTTTAGATCTGCCTCGTGATTTACTGTAAAACTGGTGTGTTTCAAATATTCCAGGAACAACTGCAGTAGTACAATTTCTGTAAGAGTTACAGGTTGCGCTAAAATGTAATGTAACTCTCGTAATAATATTCTTATGACAAATTTCTCGTATTAGTACTCTGCAGTAACGCCTGTCGTCTTCCATTTTTGTTATTTATCAATTTAATTTACACAAAATGTTTCATAGTTGGTGTCATTACAGTATCTACACTGCAATTTAGATTACCATATATACCAGAGCTTTGCAATTCATTGATTTTACCTATTTTGGTTAGAATGGGACATTATAGGAAGTAACCGTATAGGGGATTTATTTATCACAGCTGAAAAATAAGAAGCAAGCACAGTTCATAATATTCTTCAAGTATTCTGCAAAATTGTCTTTTGGAAGGGTAGGAAGATGAAGATATATGCATTAACATAGGCTTCGGTCAAAGGGTATTTAGAAAAGGAGATGGCTGATAATAATTCTAAGATCGCGCAAGATGGCGAAATTTAGCGACTAGTGTGTTGAAACTTCCTGTTGGAATTTATTTTCTAGTTGAGACATGTTACATACTGAATAGACTTGCTAATAACTGAAATAAGGCGATTTTATTTCGTGTTTAGGCAACAATATTTTCTGGTGCTCCATGTCCATACATGTTCTGGCGCTTAAAAATGCTTCTATGTAAAGACAATATTTCTCTTTCTAGAAATAGTGGATTCAGCGTAAATGTCAACACCTTCCTGTCATGTGCTATCGTTCATAGTGCTTGGAGCTAATATTCCACCAATCACGCGGCTCTCGATGACACGGTTGTTCCGTAAGTTGAAACCACAATAGGATTTACCTTACCGAACAGCGCAAATCAATGAAATAAATATTTAAAAAGGTAACAGTATGTTAACCCTTATCCTGCTAACAAGGAGAATATGGTGAATTCCTAATAATGCCAGCAAATGGCAGATGGATTTAATTCGGCATTTAAAGGGTTAATGTGTGAACAAATATTTAGTGACCGTCGCAGACCAGCGGAAAATCTTAGAGGTTTTCTCATAAACCCAAAGATCATTCAGTGAAATCCCCAAGGGTCAAGCACCACACAACGATTCGATATAACATTATTTCCTGGTCCGTTGATGTTAAGTCCATTTTAGACTGATTGATAGGCACTAATTCTATAGTACTTCACTTCTCTTCAGGAATATAGTTCGCAGTGATAAACAAATACGGCATTTTTCAATTATCTCCACAAAAGAAATTTACACAGTGCCTACTCAGCTGCCCTGAGAATTCAGGAGTACCAAGTGTCACTGTCCCTGTTCTACGTCCGAATATGGCAGTGTAGTTTCTTATTCATCTCTCACCTCCAGATGAACGTGTCGAACCCCACTATCTTGTGGAAGACGAAATACGTGTAGTTGACGTAAATCTGAGGCTATAGACGATTAATTACTGTTTTCAGTTACATGTTCCAACTGATTTGACTTCTCTATAAAAGAAAGAATTGAAATATGAAATTTCATCAAACTCACTCGTTGTTTGAGGGCTCCATTTAGACTTCGTCCTGTCGTTGTGTATGAAAGACATGAACGCTTTGTAAGATGACTTTGCCGCTCAAGTAAAATGCGGCGTCGTCATGAAAAAGAAGCCAGAGTCTTATGCCAGCCTCTTCCAGATTCTTTGCTACTCAAATAAACCTCGTAACACTTGTATCACTTATTGTTTTATTATACTTATGATAAGCTCAACATGTATCGGGTACCAATATGCCCATCATCAGGAGCTCACGTCTATAACGCTGGTTACCATATTGACCGTCAGGTTCTTGGGTTGCTGTTGGTTGGAAGTTAAGTGCAGTCAACCTGGATAAGTTTCCGGGCTGACTGCACTTAACTTCCAACCAACAGCAACCCAAGAACCTGACGGTCCATATGGTAACCAGCGTTATAGTCGTGAGATCCTGATGATGGGCATAGTGGTGCCCGAAACATGTTGAGCCTATCATAAATGTAATAAACAATAAGTGACACTTAGTTGGTTCATATTCTTCAGTTGTCACGACGATGCAGGTCCAACACACATCAAACTCGTAATACTTGTGTTTGTCGTAAGGTTTTAATGCCTGCAGTAAGGCAACTTGCAGTCTTTCAAAGGTAAATACTTTCCGGTTACAAGTCATATTATAGTTCGAAGCAAAATTAAACACAAATTAAACGCACGGCTACCTCTTAGTTGATTTTTGCAGGCAGCACTGTTAGACTTCCCTTACACCTTGCACTGCTTCATCACCGATGCATTAGCCACCTGAACCCCTTTCCTGGCAAGTAAATATGTCCTTCCTTTCCTTTTTTTCAAAAGAGGTTTAAATTTTAACTTTTTTATGTCTTTTCTGTAGCGTCGACCGAAGCCGCGCTGCACGTTTATCTTCAGAGACTCGTTAACACCAACTTTTTTCTTGTGCAGAAACCATAACAACAACAACAACAACATTTGCATTTCTGTCGGACAGAAAGGGAATTATTTCCGACGCAAATTTACAACTCATTCAGGAAATATCAGCCGATTTGTAGACAACATTAGAGCTTACTTACACGTTCATTGCTTCTTAAATATTTGAGTGTGTCTACGTTTCTTTCTTAATACCGGGGTGCTGATAAGTCCTTAGCCCGACCAGGAAGGAAACAAGCTCGGAAGCACGTCAGGAACGCGCGCGATTTCAACAACATCGAGAAGCGAGCTGTCATAAAGTTTTTTTTTCTGCAAGGCAAGGCGCCGAAGGAAATTCACTCCATTCTGACAGAAACATTACTTTGTTTCTTTCCTGCTCGGGCTAAGGACCTATCAGCACCCCTGTAGGCCTGTTCTTCCATACGCCCTTAGGTACTGTGATACCCTATTTACTGCACTACATTACATGTAAACTGCTTTCCTTAACGTGTATTAACAACGAACATTTACCTAATTAATAACTGCACTAAATACAACGTAATGTGTTTGCAGGCCTAGTAAAACTCGCAGCCCATCATTAATATGTATAATTCTATATGAGTGACCTTTTAAAGCCTGGCGGTTACTGTATGTACGACTAGTCTAACATTCAAAAATTCTACATTCATCCCACAGAATATTTATATCTTTCGTAGGTACCTCAGGAAAACATCGAAGCTTTCCCTATACACCCCTGAATGAACGGCTTTTTTAATCGAGAAGGCAAGTGTTTACTGCGCGGTACGTCGTGCATCTTTAACTAAAATGGACTACGTTTCGTCTTTAAATGGTTAACATGTAACACTGCTTAACACGTCTTACGTTATTCTCTCAATTTCATCGTGAACCAATATTTGTTATTTTCGTTGCGTACCAAATTACAATAACTTTTGAATGACCTAGATAAAACCTACGTGCTATACGGTTGCCCTTAGAGCAGAAATGTACGGCATTCCCATTTTGAATGTCATATTTTATGATGGCGAACATTTGCCAGATAATATTTGAGACACCGTGTTCACGTATATAGGAGGACAAATGATATTTACACAGACCACAAGAGACGATAAGAACTCAGATATAAAAGCCCATCCTGAAGCACAACAACATATAAGCGACCAACACGCATGCCATCTACAGCCAATAATGTTCGTGTATGTTTTCTTAATATAGATGATAATACCATAAATCTGATTTACTATATCTTTGATAGAATTTTAATGTTTGCTGCATGTAAAAATCCACGGAACAATAAAAAGTGAATAAATACAAAATAAAATATCTCCATTGAAAACCGAGATCATTTTTTCAATCTAATATTGGCATAGGGCTTTTCCTTACTAATGGAACTTCTTGTATTAAATCACCTGTCAGTTTTTTCATCAACGTGACAAACAGACAGTAGTATCTAACTGTTCCATTAGAAATATAATGTTTTCCATACTCAACTGTTATCACCTGCTTATTTGAAAATTCATTAGGTCAATGGTTAATAATGTAGCGTTAAAATACAATTGAACTCAGTTATAAAAACCTCGGTTAGTCCCACAACTCTTCTATAGCGCTAATCATTCTTTGGTACCAACTAATTCCCCATACGGCACGCGTTTTTCTGCCTCGCTTAGTACGACCTATACAAGAGCGTCTACCTCTGCTATAACGACATTGCCAGTCATACGTACCAATATTTTGAGGATTCAACCGTCTCCTCTTCCTTGAGACGGCATAAGTTCTAATCTTCCAGGTAGCTATATAAATTCCAGGTCTATAAACTAACAATAGCAATATTAATTAAGTTTGCTTGTAAAGGTTCTACTCCAGCAGTTAACACGAGACTGGTAATGTGATAGCTTGGCTACTGTCACGAATAAGAGGGACTTTTGAGCGTCAAAGAAAAAGAGATAAGAGAAATATAAAATGAAAAAAGAAGGCTGACTTGTGTCGGGAATTTGGTCTCGTTAATTGAATAATACAAAATATTTGGGAGAAAAAGAAGCGATTTCGAAATCCTGAACGAAGTGACGGTAATGGGACGCGGGTAAAATGATTTAAACAAGACAGAAGTGGCAGTGTAGTGTACCAGTGAGCGGTCCTGTTCTGATGATAACGTTTGTTCTTCCTAAATTTTAAATTTAAGTTAATATATTTTTAGCTTAAACGTCTATGGAAATCACAGTAATAGACGGATACATTTATTATTCCTTAATTTAATTGTAATTTCAATTGAAATAGATCATACTTTAATATTGTATTGTATTGTATGCCAGCAGGGCTGTATTTTTTTAAAGTCTTTTCTTCACTTTTGCCTAAACGTTGCTTAGAGATAGAATCTGTTACAGCAGCTCAATTTATTCGGTCCCATCGATTGGGTTATAATCGTATTCGACCGCAGAGAGAAAATATAGTCCCTTATTAATCTTCAGGATTAGTTTAATACAAAAGAAAACGGCACCTAAAATTTTGGAAAATGTTGGCCTACTGAGCCCCTAGTAGCTCTACGTCCAATTGTTGGCACGCAATTCTGTTACTTAATAAAAGTCTAGCCGAAAAATAATTAGGAGTTTCCTGATAAAAACAACATTTATTTTATCATAAATGACTACTTACAAAACCACGACTTATTTCGCCCTGTGTGGGTCGCTTTCATGTGACGTATATTTAACAACGCAGGCATTGTACACAGAAATGTAAAATTGAGTCGCGTTTGCTTAACAACTGTTGTCGTTGCAAGCAATAATTACTAAACTGGCCTTATTAAGGCTATGTGTCCCTAGCTTTAGTAATCCAGCATGCAATATGCATACGCCTTATTACATCGTCATTTGTGTCATCTCTGGCTCTACCATATTTTCCGCATTAGTTCATAAATATCACGGTTTTCGGGAAAACGTTTTTGAACATGAAGTCCATGTTTTATTTTCTCCAAAATTTTGTCTAAAACAATTTATCATTCTGAGAAGAATTTAGGGTGATATTATCATAAATGTGCATAGGCTTTCACGAAAAATACCTGTTATTGTTGTCAGATTTGAATGAAATTTAATATTCTTGACAGATTCTCGAAAACTACTCAAATAACAAATTTCATGAAAATCCATTCATTGGGAGCCGAGTTGTTCTATGCGAAGGGAGAGACAGAAGTACTGACGGTCGGGCAGACGGACATGACGAAAGTAATAATCACTTTTCCTACATTCGCGAATACGCCTAAAACGCTGAGCAGCAGTAAACGCTACATTGTATCTTTAGTGTTGCAATTTTTTATTCTGTTTTTAATGCATGTTGAATATATGCTTTGTTTTTTTTTCTGATTTCCTAATAGTGTTAGTGGATGTGCACAATGTGTTCTTGCAGAACGCCTTGTCAGATTTTTCTTTTGGATTCTTTTATGAGTTGTGGAATTACGTTAACTCTTTTCTTGTCTTCTAAATGTAAGTAGTAAATTCCAAACATAACAACATATTTATCTCATCTTCCTTGGACATCTTGACCTTAGAAGTTGCGACTGACACGCTGTCTCAAAATGGCACTTCCCACTGACTTAGCGAAAATTCCCAGATTAAGCTAAACAGGCTGAGAATGTTTTCGACGGACACATATACAGGGTGTCCCAGGAGGAAAGGACCTAACTTCGGGAGAGTGTTCCTTAGGTCAAACTATACCGATATAACCCAAAACACCTATATCCAAAGTTCAATGGTTACGGAGATATTGG
>Ga0123352_10001894_pt1 | contig 28509 bp, 8 predicted proteins | sample TergutLab28metaG_FD_89700 | JGI IMG/M metagenome (GOLD analysis project Ga0123352, IMG submission 89700) | Labiotermes labralis P1 segment gut microbial communities from Petit-Saut dam, French Guiana - Lab288 P1 | ecosystem: Host-associated > Arthropoda: Insects > Digestive system > Gut ... | reverse complement strand
GGGCTGGCCCAGGATAGAGACAGGTGGCGGACGCTTGTGAGTGCGGTAATGAACCTTCGGGTTCCGTGAAATACGGGGAATTTCTTGACTAGCTGCAAACCAGTTAGCTTCTCAAGAAGGACTTTGCACCGAGGAATAAATAAGTAAGTGTGAAGAGCCTTCTGATTTGCAAGTATGAAAAGCACACGTGGGTGGAATCTAGGCTACTAGTAGCATAGGCTATGGGGAAGTATTTGTAAGGGTTGACGGTGTTCACGGCAAATTTCAATATAATTTTCTCCCGCAGTCTGACGTATGAAAGTTCAGTTATTATCGGCGAAGTACGATCATTCCCTACATCACCTTGGCGATGGTGGCAGAGAGCATTTCTTTGAAACAATTGATTTGACACGACAAAACTATGTGAGGGGATTTTAGTTCCAGCATTTGCGAGATGAATTATTTCTATATTGGACGTAGCAAATCAATTTCTTAACAAGCATCTGTGCGTTACGTAGTGTGCAGAAAAAACTTTTAAACAACCTTCACTCTAGTAAAGCAATTGTCAAGTAACATTTGTGAGCCGGATACAATAGAAAAAGGTTTAAATAAGCAAACAAAATAGTGAAAGGGCGTATCAGCTAGACGCAGACAACGGGTGGAAAGATATTTCCTAGTCGGATTTAGTGGAAGAAAATGGTGGATTTGGAGTATGTGCAATGGGCTTTTGTGAAGCTCCGTTTGTTAGTGGATAGAGCAGACCAACTTGTGTACAGCATCACTACCTTGGATACAGAGAATCAACTTGTGTACAGCATGAGCACCTTGGACGTGGAAAATCAACTTGTGTATAGCATCAGTACCTTTTTGGTAGCAGACCAACTTAGTACAGTATCTGCACCTTGGATGAGCCAGAACAACTTCTGTACAAGCATCTGAACCCTTGAAGTAGCAGAACACACAGTGTACATGATCTGAACCTTTGGCATAACTGAACAGCTCGTATGCAACACCCACACCTTGGATGTAACGGAACAACTTATAAACAAGCATCTGTGAAGTGGGTGAATTAGAATATGTTGCGAATTTCGCATTTTTTAGCTGAATGCAACAGAACTTGTGAACAATCATTTTCGAATCTGCCATAGTAACAGCAATATTTAGTAAAATACAGTTTTTGGGTCAGATGTGTTAAAATAACTTATGAAGAAGAATTTTTGAAGCAGACATAACAGAAACTGTGAACAAGCTTATTTGCTCTTTAACTGAACAATATCAACTGAAGTACCTGGACAGCGAGTCAACAGTTTCTCTTCGGAATATATGAAGGTTTGTTGTATTTATTGTACTGTACCGCCATTAAACAATCATATTACTATTAATATTGCCCCAGATGAATTGGCCGTTCGGAAGCCTGTTTCGAACTCAACTAGAAATTAAATTGTTCCTCCCCTTTACGACAACGTATTTGGACATGTTCTTCCCGTCCAGAAACATACTTCTGCCCTTCTGCATTGCCTTCAGCTTAACCGTAACAGTGAGCTACTCATAAGTTGGAAGGTTTGCCTGTGTTTGTTATAGTTTCGTAATGTAACCCCTCTCTGAAAATAAATACAGAATATAGCAGTTCTAATAGCGATTTAAGAACTCACGTGCTTTCACTTTCCATTATTTTTCCATCTTTCTTTATTGCATCCCGTGAGTCCCTTCCATACCGTATATTCTGTTCAGGTATATCGGTGTAAAGAGGTACAGATACAGACCATGTGTACGCCATACAGGCATATGGGAAGGGGAGGTACAAGTCCAAACATTGTGTTCGCTAGATGGAGGTGAAGGATCAGCTTCACGATCCCGCCGCTGTATTCCCGGCGAAAGAGCCTTCGTTGAAAAGAAGGCTGGGTAGGCCCACAGCCGGTCTGGGCGTTTTGGAGAGAAGAATCTATTGCCTCTGCCGAGAATCGAACCACACTTCCTCGGCTGCACAGCCCGTAGTCTAGTTACTATACCGACTGCATTACCTTGACGTGTATCTTTATTACGATAAAATTCACTTTCATTTTGTACTTCTTGCATTCCTCTTGTAAGTAAATACATGTGAGCAATACTACTACTACTACTAGTACTACTACTACGGTGACTAGCTTCCTATATTTCCATCGCTCACATTTAGATACAAGTGAAAGAAAAAATTATAAAAGACATTAACTCTACCGACCACCGTCTTTCTTAAGAAGCCAATCGTCATGCAGTTGTTCAAGAAATTCACGTCCCTTTATGGCACCCGAAAGTTCATTACCGCGTTCACAAGGAACCGTCGATCGTCACTAACCTGCATTAACTGAGTCCAGTTCACATTCCCATCACTTCGTTAACATTCGTCTTGCCGCCAACGTTTGTGTATCTATAATCACAATTTCCTGCTAGTTTCGTAACAATTTCTCACTTCTCCCACGCGTGCTACACGTATCGCTCACTTCATGTATCGAGACATGATCACCAACCTAACGGTACCTGATGACCATAGTAAAATCCCATATGGCAAAAGCACCATTCCCATTTTCGTCGCTGTACCGGGCACCTTCATGTCACATCACTCAAAAAAGAACTGTAGGCGTTCCTCGTCCAACGTTGTACCTCTTTAACGCTGGCAAATTTTAACAACCAAAGATTCGAAGAACTTTGTCGAATTCGGATTAACATTGTTTTAGCTGGCAGCTGGCGGGAACTTCAATGGCCAGACGCTGGGGTATTTTAATCCGTTCTTACGACAATCAACTTTCTGCTCCACGCTCTATCGCTCTACTAGCCATTTTCAGGAGCATAATTCAGACTCCAAAACTTCATATTGCTGAGGAGCTATGTTACTGTAGAGGATTATTAATGTAAAGAACACTCATTAAAAAGATTAGATCAAGCAAAATCATGCTATAGTAAGAATGGTATGTGGAAAATACATTCTGTTACTGACATCTCCAATTTTACAGGAAACTCATACAATCAACGCAAGGTAAGTCATGCTGTGGTATGTTGTTGGTATCGATAAACATCAAATTCCCTTTCCTTTCCTCGCCTGTACACGGACTAGTTACGTACTAGCATTATTGGCGTGTCGTACGTTGTGTCACTGCGACGTGAGGTACGTGACATAGTGCTATCATTTGGACAGTGTTCAGAACACTCCCTGACAAACATAATACGCAGGTCACCGGAATACCGAACGGGCTGCTAAAGCAATGTGTCAGTAGGTCCAGTCTGAAAAACACTAACATCATTCCAAACAGTTGGCACATTCTCCTAGACTACCGGATGTACTGTTATGTTTTGGTTTTGATACTGCAGTATATGAATTGCTGTTTCGTGCTTTCGTTATATTCACACAGAGATTATTTCATGTCTAATGTTGTGTCATGAAAGTACTGTATTCAAATGAAGTATATGCTGGACATTTTTCCGTGATATGCTTTCGATTAACAAACGTTTCGGAAATTGGTTACTATTCCGTCATCAGAAAGAGTAGGACACCACTGTTGAGATGCAGTAACGTCTACACTCGAATCGGAGCTAGAGGTTCAGTTCAGCAGCAGTTTTATCGCACCAAGCACTAATTTTTAAGCATTTGTCATACGAATGTATTATGAAATGTCAAGACAATACAGCATCAAATAACGTGGTGCAGTGGCTGTCACTCCTGTTTCGTGTTCTTGGAGAACATCAAAATATAAACGGTGGTCGGGAAATTTAACTCTGATTTGTATCAGCCGAATGAAAGGTAAATCAGTCCCATTACAGGCCCGAGGTTTCCAGAGGGTTCCAAGAAGTTAAGGTTCCCAGATTTCGTGACAACGGCACAGGATGGTGGTAGGTTGTCAGCCTTACGCACCGGCCGCCTATACCTCCAGGAAATACTCCTGGTACTTATTACTGTTGGAGGCTGAGTCGATCCCAAGGCCATAGTGCGATCGGAAGGATTTTATGTTAATGAAAAATCCACTGACACCGGCTGGGATCGATCTAGCGAACTTCCGATTTGTAAAACAGCACCTTAACCACTGTGCTACCGCGGTCCCCTATCAGCCGAATACAATGGCTAATTAACATTTTAAAAACTAAACGTAATCTTCTGTATATAAGGAATCAGTCCGTACCGCGCTGTAAACACTTTCCACCGCGGATATAAAAACCAATCAGTTAATGGTATATAAAGCAAAGGTCGCTGTCTGTTCTGAGATACGTACAAAACTCTCAAAGCAAAGCGAGCACCATGTACAATTTTTGAATGTAGAGAAACCGCTAGGCTTTGAAAGATTAACATTAACCCAAAACATAAACCTACAAATTTTTTCAGCGCTGGCCTATTTTATAAATAATTTGCAGATACCACAAACACAGCTGTCATAAATCTACAGGTTTTCTTTTGAAATGTGTTATCGATTGATGCATAACAATAAAAATATTTTATTGTCTTAATTAGCTTTATAGACGAACTTGTGTACTGCAGTACTTTACAACAGGGGTGCACAAATTTAAATTGTGAACGGTGGCGCCACGCAGATTTGGTTACGCTGTATGAAACTTGCTTCCTATCACCAGCCCGACGCCCCCAAATTTTGAGGTAGCTACTAGATATTTCGAAAATTTTTGCACCCCTGTGTTACAAAAACCTTAAGGCTCGTTTCTGTCACGACATTTCGGAACATGGTGGAAAAGACGAAGGAAATAACGCAATACACTCTATCTTCTCAGTAGAATTCAGCACTGCAAATTTTCAGATAATATATTTTGGGAAGAAATTTTTTCCAATAAAATATAGTTTGTCTGCCTGTAATTGTGTGAACCATGAGAAATTTTAGGTTCTAATGGCGGTAAATATGAAGGTACGTTCACCCGGGACGTGACGATATGCAGCTTTCAGATACGTACAACAGCGTCGGAGGAACCAACTTCCTTAGGACGGACTACGGCGAAGGCAGACTTTGATACACACATAATGTACCGATTACACTGCTATACATTCCAGAAGACAGTAACGACTAAGCTATTTGTCATTTCTTCACTTGTTCCGAGCAGATGACACAGATGTCGCAAACAAGACGGACATGTGTTCTTCTTTACCGTGTAACCTCCTGAACTTGAAGTAGTGTCGTGCCTAGAATTGGGTTTCGCACTTCGCGGTGCCAAGTCGTATACAAGACACAGACTCGCAGCATTAGCTTTGTATGAATAACAGCCGATTGAGTACACTTCCTGCATAGTTTCTTTGAGATGCCAAGTACTCTCAGGACACAACAGCCCACGTAACATTTTTTAAATACAGCACACCTGTATTTGTACTAATACATACTTAAGTGATGTTATCTACTCAAATAATGTGCTTTCTAGGCACAATATCATTTCTGTAAGCGGGAAGCTTATTTTGCTTCGAGAAAAATTCATCACAACCATCCTGAGACTGACAACCTTGACGGATATCAGTGGCTTTTCCAAGTTCACTGCAGTACATTTTGAGATAAGACCATAAAGTAAACCTCAGAAGGTTTCCCATACATTAATTGAAAGTAAATCTGATCTAGTGGGCCGGGTAGCTCAGTCGGTGTAGCGACTGACGAAGGGCTGGAGGGTCCGGGATCGAATCCCGGTGGGGACGAGATTTTCCGCCCGTCCAGACCGGCCCTGAGGCCAACCCAGCCTCCTGTAAAATGGGTACCTGGTCTTTTCCGGGGGTAAAGTGCGGCCGGGACGTGCTGCTGACCACTCACCCCCTACTACTGCCGCGGTCATGGAAGAGTACAGCTATACCTCTACCCACCCTCTGGGCCACACCGGGCCTGTAATGGGATCACTTTACCTTTTTCTTTTAAATCTGATCTATTGCCAATCCCGGTTGCCGCGCGGTGTAAGGCATGGGTTTGCTGCCGCTCGCTTGCTGGGATTGCAGGTTCGAATCCCGCTGGAAGCATGGATGTGTCTCTTGTAAGTGTTGTGTGTTGTCAGGTAGATGTCTCTGTGTCGGGCTGATCACTTGGCCAGAGGAGCCCTACCGATTGTGGTGTGTCTGTGTGTGATCGTGAAGCCTCGACAATGAGGACGCATTGGCCCCCTAGGGGATGTCGCGCCATAAAAAAAAATCTAACCGATTTAGGAATCCAAGAAGCAAATTACAAATAGACGGTAACCATGCCTACTTGCTAATTTAGACTGCCAGTTTAGAGTACAGAAGTAACAGGAATGTCCTCTTATTACAAGGTGTAAAAGAATATGGGTCAAACTAACTGTAATGCGATACAACCCGACATTAGGTAATAACAGAGGAGCGTTCGTACATTACTGCCGAGATCAGATAAGGTACATGTAACACAAGTACGTAATTTTAGAGAATATGAAGAAAATTATACTTTCCTCATTCAATAGTTTTGCCGACGTACACCTCAGATAACGGTTTACTTGCATGCTAGCGTTCACGCTACCAACATGCTAGGCACGTCGATAATTGTCACTGAGACCAAGATGTAGCCACACTAACCAAGAATATGTGCTGCACATCAGTAATGATGCGTTCCGATAAGCCTACATGATCGCAGAAATGATTCTGGTATGTGCACATTACAACAGCAAGCGAGACTCACGAACACTTTCATGAACACAAGTATTTCGTGTGTTATCTTATGTCATTTTCATTCCATTCAAATTATTCTTTCTCCCATTACAAGCTTACTGCCTTCGGTAAAAATGTACGACGTGCAACCTTTGGCCCTCAGACCTGAAAGCTTGTATGTCACTCGAACTTCACCAAACCGCATTTGAATCCGACTAACGTCCGTAATATACGCCTATACTGTCTACAATATACAGAAAAGTGTATAATAATCATACATTTCTTTAATTTTATGGAATGACTCTTTCATCAATTTCAAGTAACAGTAACAACTAATTAACATTACAGTAGCAGAACGTAAAGGTTACATACCTTCGATATCTAACATAGCGACCGGACACGGTTTTATGAGTCCCCTAATACACATCTCAGTGTTATTCTTAAAACACATCAGTCTTCGAGGTGGGAATTTTTTAAGACGTTTCCACAACAAAACCCTGCACACATAGGCCGTTCACCTAACTGAGCCAAATATCCACCCTGCCGTGGCCCCGTAGATCCTACCAGCCTAATAAAACTATGTAGCTGATACAATTACGAAGTCCCTGTTTGTACAGGCTAATAAACGAAACTATTTTCTTACAAGAAGGAGCCGGGATTGCGTAGTCTTTACATTGGCTAGACTACAGGCTGGAAACTCGAGGAATTGTGATTCGACTCCCGACAGGGCAAAGCTTCCAGATCGGATCTGGAGTTCGGCCAGATTCCTGTGTAATGGGTATTGGGAGCAATCTCCTCGGAGATAAAGTGGCAGGATCGTGAAGCAGACCACTCGTGCCACGGTTAATAATGAGTGGAGGTACACTTCCACTGTCCCACTGTATCCTTCACGACATGCACAGGGACTACTTTACAAATATTTGCTACTAGGAGTATTCTTCTAAGCACTTTGTTTCCAAACACTTTAATAAACTATTTATGTTTTACTCTTAGAATACTATAATATGTTGCATAGTTCAATAGAATCACCTCAATTTACTTAATTATTCCAGGGGAAAGTAGGGTCATCTCTGTACTGTTCAATCTACAGACATATCAACACCCTCCCGCGCCGTGTCTACTGCTACAGTACCACAATCCCCTGTTACTGACACCAACACAAATGCAGTTGATGCGTCTATCGGCTCCGAAATTACAAATTAACCAACTCTGTAATCCTAAAGCAGATCATATTGCAATTTTTTTAGCATACGGTTACTGTACTGAGACGTTACATTTCACTTCGAATTTGGTGTTTCCAATTAATTGATTTCAAAGAAGGCGGAAGTATTTCTATGGACTTGGCATTCAAGTGCAAATTATTAGCACGTCCATATTGGCGGTGTGAACAGACACAGACACAGTAAATTTCTCCGCGCTGTTGGTAGAAACTGCCTGTAAAGTAACACACAGCATTCTTTATCAGTTTGTTAACTCGCGAACGCATTGAGTACTAATTCGCCGGACTGCAGGAATTCTTTCCTTTCTGGCCCTATACCAACTTCACCTCTCGCTTTCTATTTGTTCATTATTCCTTCGCAGATCAATTTACTTTCGTGAGAGTATTTCAAAAGAAAACAAACAGTCTGTTCCTCACCCTCAGTTTCCTAAACATTAGTCATAGTATTGTCCTCCCGTTCACGCCTACTGTTAGGTCTCGCATTTATTCACGTTCCATTCCCTTCAACTCCCACGCAAGCTACATACTACGCACACTTAAACATCTTTGATTTCATCGCCCTAATAAGACAGCGACCCTTCCTGACAGGGCTACATGCAGACACTTTACGTGTTATACCGGTCACCTTGACTTCCGGACAGAAGCTACCGGCTTCCTCCCCCAATCCCCACCGAATGCGCAAACAGGAACAGCATGAAATATGCAGCTCCTCTTTATACAAAAAAAAAAACATGTAATTTTAAATTAGCGCTTCGTCAACGAAAATTACTTTGTGTAGAAAACGCGAAACAAAATGTACAGTATGTTGCCTAGTTCTTCAGTTGCCCTTTACATTGTTATGGGTGGCGTAACGCACTTTTTTCACCGGCTCGAAAGCCCTAGTAGGCCTAGACATTCTCACAGTTGAGGTTTCGAGATCATACTCAGGCGCACCACAGTCGGTAGGACTCCTCTGGACGAGTGGTAGGCTCGTAGCAGAGACCTCTACCTGACAACACACAACATTCACAAAAAACAGACATCCATGCCCCCAGCGTGATTCGAACCCGTAATCCCAGCAAGCAAGCGGACGCAGACCTACGCCTTAGACCGTTGACACCGGGATCCGCGTTACGCACTTTCAACAGACAATAAAATTGTTCCGTTATCAGCCATCACCTGCCAGGCCGCCAAAGTTCGCCTGTACGACACAGTGCAGTAAAAATTTCATAACCCAAAAGAAAATATTAGGATAACAGGTGATGATTTTGTTTGGCCTGTTTAACGACGCTTTCATAGCGCGTAGGTCCTGTGTCTCCTAACGACAGACGACAAACTGACAGAGAACGGCGAATTGGAGAGGACATAAAATTGACCGAACAGTGGCCTATTTTGAGGCAAATTTTCAACAAGATACGTGTATATCACGGACGGTGCTGTATACATAGCATCCAATTTTACGGTGGGTTTTGCAATTACATTCTTACTAATACGGGCATGTTTCCTATTTCTGTATTATTGTACATTCACATGATTATAGTAAAGACAATATGTTTCGCCTTTTATCGGCTAAGCCATCCTCAGGCTGATTTGTAGAAATATGATAGAATATCGCTAGCACATCATAGGGCCTCTTCGCAACAGATGTGCATAAAAATGTCCTTTTGTGTCCTCACAATCCGAACTGAGGATGGCTGAACCATTACGAGACAAAACAAGTCCTTCTTAATATTACATAAACTTGTATTAAATACAGAAATACAGCAGTAAACAAAGAAATCCATCTTCATCAGTTACGGACACAATGGGATGCTTTCTTTTAAAACACAGCGCCCTTGCGTACTAGAGTACTTCCGTAGCTCTAAACGAAACACTGCGTATGCATTTTACTGGCATGTAATCAACACGTTCATGTATCGTCCCGTTTGGTGTTTGTTCCGCTATCTACAAAGACTTCGTCCAACGTAACCCATATTACAGGCGGTGTTTCGTCTCATGCGAACTTCGGATAAACTACAAATTTCGCTATAGGCGTCTGAATGACTCACATACACTTTATCTCCGTGTCGAGATAGACGTCAGCGTGCGCAGCTTCGACACCGCCTCCTTCAAGCCCAAGACTTATAGTCGTGATCCTGTATTCCATGTCCAGTGGGAATGTTGCCACTGTTTCTTCCAACTCGCAAATCACGGGTCTCTAGCACATTTAATGCAGAGTGTCACCCAAGATTTTATTCAGTTTCCGGCCGCCAGTAAGATGTCAATTACTGAAATCCTGGGTCTAGTGTCTCAACACACCTGCTGGTTTTGCTACGAATTTCCCAAATCCCAGTCAGTTATGAGGTTCCCACAGCGGCGAATAAGAATACCACTCTCTTCTCATATGCGACGACGTATAGTCTGGTCGGTCGTTACCAACATTTGGGATCAATCTACGGCCTCTCCCTTGACGCCGAATAACGGTTTAGTGGGTTTTTATGAAATGTTGACAAAGGGCTACCCGAATACGTGGTGTCATATTCCTAAACTCAGTAACTCTTCACGTCGTTCATAGGGGTGGCGAGTGGATGGGAAAAGAGATAGTGCTGCTGGACAGCTGTTGAAATTTGATATTGGCAGCCACATTAGCACTTGGAGGGGTCCAGTACGACACCCACTTCCAACAAGCATAAGTTCTTACCGAGAGTCACGAAAGTTTTAATAAAATCTTATCTTAAATTTGGTAGTGATACATGACAGAATATCAACTTCACTCAGTCCTGTATCTTTATTCCGAACACCTTTCAGTATGTCAATAAATAAAAATACACGTGAAAATATATTCCGTAATGTAGCACAATATCTGCATTAACAACTCTATTAAGGACTTTATGTAATGTAATATCTATGCTGTCTCTTAGCCGTCAAAAATTAATTTTCATCTGTAATAAATAAACATCGAAAACAAGGTGGATACGCAAAGACATTGTGAAACACTTTTTTTCCTGTTCAGTGGTTATCATTGAGGACTACACATTTTAGCACGCGTAAAACAATGACACAACGATTCTGTTTGAACGCTTTGAATGTGTACTTCGACATTGCATGGTGACGATATAAGATTTCTACGAATGTATTAAGAAGACTGGGTCCAAGCTTTCCACGGTGCATAAAGAAAATACACGTGTTAGGCAATTACTTTCTGTTTGTCATTCTATTTTCACCCATTCAGGAGGCAGACAGCCTGAAAGGTTGCAGTAGTCCGGACATGAGTTGAACTGTTACGTTAGCTGAGAATATAGCCCTCTACTTTCCCTTGTTATTGTTCACATTATATCGCAACAGAGCGTTCACCGTGCCAATAACACTGAAGGTGCGTGGTGTAGATTTAATGGTTATGAATAATTTATCATGCTGTTGTCTACGGTGATGCGCGAAGAAAGTTTAAGCAGGTTAAGAAATTCCAAATATCAGTTTAGCAGCATCCAATTCACAAAGTTCAGTCTTCTCAAACACACTTAAATTATTTTTTTAACTCATGGTTCCGTGCATCTTAATTCAATGTTAATAAGAATCCAACCAGATGCAACAGTATGCAGATATTTATTTACTGCAAAGTCACTCTACATGTTTCGGGTGTCACAGCACCCATCATCAGGATGATCAGGACGATCAGGCCACGCTGGAGGGAAGTAGCTGTACCAGTAATATGACCTGTACCGGAGGCTGCGGTTACAGTTTTTAGTACTCTTGATGATGGGTGCTGTGACACCCGAAACATGTAGAGTGACTTTGCAGTAAATAAATATCTGCATACTGTAGCATCTGGTTGGATTTTTATTAACACACTTAAATTAGTAAATATTAACTGATATTACAGTACAACTGTTTATGTTTTGGGGTTTCACGGCGTTCTAATGCGATAAAATCCTCTCGGACTGACAGCCGCGTCAGGTCGTGGAGATAGACCAAGGTTTCAGAGACAGACTGACTCTAATCATGGAGACGGAGTCGGCGACTGAAATGCAGGTCTGCTGTAACTACAATACCTGGCGCGGCCATCGGTCCGGAAGGGTTTTAGTGAAAGGCAATTTTGATTATCGTTTTGTATTGATGTGCCACACTAAGGGGAGAACATCGACTGAGAATATTCGACAATAGGGCTTTAAGATGAAAATTGGTACTAAAATAGAAGAAATAATAGAAAGCTGGAAAAAAAATACCGAATGGGGAGCTTCAAAATTTTAAATTCTCACAAAATATTACTAGGGTAATCGAAAGAAAGGGAGTCGGACAGGAGGGAATAAAACGCAAGACAGAGCTGAGAAGTTAAGACAGAATTTAACTGGAAAAACTAAAGGGGAAAGAGCCACTTGGAAGAACGACGAGTGGAAGGAAGAATATTAAAATGGGTATTTGAGAAACAGGCTGTACAGGCGTGGACTGGATTCATTTTGGATCAGGTTACGGTCAAGTGGCAGACTTGTGACATCGACATTGTATCCGCGATTTCCATTAAATCCTGGAAACTTACTGAAATACTAAGCGGCTATCAACATTAGCACTACGTACAAGTGAAATATGTATGATTGATATCAAACTCCTCTTGTCTACGTCAGTCGTTTGTCTTTCCCTTTCTTCCGGCCTGTGGTGCTTACTCTAGTAAGCCCATTTAAGAAACTATAACCTTGGACAACGTACGCTAAAAATACTATCGAATATATTATTATTTTACTTACAAAACTACAACTAAGAGTTCATAATCTGTAAGTCTACTAAATATAAATTTTGTCACTGCATTGTGTTGATAATTTAAAACACTGTTACCGAATCACAACGCAGTTTACAGTGCCCTCCATGCGGTAAAGCTTTTCTGCCATTTTGCAACAATGGCGAACTTATGAGGTCTGAAAATTAACCTGACGGAGGGCGTTGGTTGTTACTGGGACCTTTGGTCTATCAGGCAGCCTACATAATTCTTGCACATAAACATGGACCCACAGTGTTTTCACTGAGAGCACAACTTTTCCTTAGGACAAGGGCAATGAGTCCGGTGACTGGCCGCGAGCTGAATGATGTTTCAACACCTCCCCCTCCAAAAAAATTCCGGGTTTTGTCTAAGCCACAATGTACAGACAAGCTCTGCGGCCTACTGCCAAATAGGTAAATGGAGGCATCCCATATGCGGTAAGGCGGAACAAGCGCTCAGTTACTCACTCATCCCCAACCAGAGCCGAGATTAACGCTTGCAGTCCTAGGTGAAGTACCTGACGAATTGTTAAGAAACTCATAATTTTGCCACACAGTGTATTTTCAAGTGTTCCGTGTGATTCTCACAAGCAACGATTATTTCTCTAGCCGTATGTAAGTACAGAAAAAGCTGCTATATTAGTCGCTGGATGAAGCAGGAAGCTCCGTTAAACGCGAAGTGACTAGGAAACGCGTTACAGATCACTATTCCATCCACCGACAGTGCCCAGCACTGATACTGAAATTCTGGCCAGTTAATTATTAGTCCTCCTGGCTTATAGATTAAATACACACCATGATACTCCAGGAGTTATGGAAAGGGAACAGAAAGTGCGGCAGAGAAAACGGGACAGGTTATGAAGTGGTAAGCAAAATGGTTTTTCTGCCCATGAGGTTGTTTCGTACACTAACACAAACATCAGGAATAACGTAATTACATTTGGCAACCCTGTCGTCTCGGTGGTGCCGGTATCGCAACCTTTGATGTAATTCATTTAATTACTATCTGGGATCCGAGATGTGAGAATAATTAACTAAGTTATCAGTTACGGGATCGTTTCGCGAAGGAATACTGACCCCTATAATGCTGTGATGCAACCCGCGTTACATAATGTTCATTGACCTGAAGACGAGCAACACTGTCAAGAGAATAAAGAATATATTCTCTTTTGTTACTCTTACATGTAAGAGGGAGTGAGGTGAATCACGACACCTCGGAAGCGCTTCGTGAGTGTGGGAGAGACTCGCAGCACGCAGCACTTCCGCACCACAACGCTTTCTCTGAGACGATTTTTGGCAAGGCTAATGTAAATGTTGGTTGGTTTGTCGTTTGTAATTTTAACACCTTGAAAACTAGTACTGTGTACATTTACAGACGAACTGCAACTTCTGCCTCACAGGGCACACAATCTGTCTCCTAAACACCAGCTGGTTAATGCTTCACAGGAAACTAAAAGCTTATTGGTGTCAGAATCATCGGCACGCATAATACTGTGTGGCAAACTGCATTGATTCTGGTGTTAGAATTAGAGGTACGTAATTACCACTGGGCTTAGAGGGTTAATAAAGTACTGAGCTCTGTTTTGACGAGCCGGTCATAACTGAGTCAAGACCGGAGCTTGATTCTTATCAGGGGAAGAGTTTTTCTAATTCCCATCATTGCAGTGGACCACACAGACCGGAACCTTAAGTTGACCACTGACGTCCATTTTTAACCAGTTTAAGACAAACTAAATCTACGTATATTTCTACTGCCCCATTCGTCTTCATGCCGTGGTGCTTAACTGCTGTGGGATGGAGGAAATAGTGGAGTATAGAAAAGGCGGAACCAAATCGGTACTGATCAACACAAACTCTGTATGGATTCTCAAGAGTTGCCTTAGTAAAAGAAAAGTTTCACCTATTTGCCTTATTTCCTCACGGCTTGTGGAGGGACGATATCAATACGGTAGGCCTGCTAGGCTTAAGCATCAAAGAACAAGCAGACATGACCCATGACCGCTCGCCTGAGGAATTTTAAACTTCAAAATAATTTCTACCTGTAATAGTAAAGCTACAGCTCTTTTTATCCTGTGTACATGTGCTGCTTCAAAAACAGCAGTAATTCGCCATTTAGTTTAAACCTGTTGTGTTTCTTGTGAGTTATGTCAGCGCCATGTGCTGCTTCTATAGCTATCGTTGTTCACCAGCTGTTGTTAAGTAATTGAAGAATGGTGTTCCGCGTGTCGTTTCCCTTGCAGACGGTAGACTTATCTTCAGATATCGCACTGTGTGTACTAACTCAATTTTGCCCAAAGAGTGGCATGTGTCATTTTAGAAAAATCGGCGCACTTCCGCGAACACTAGGTTTATATGAAATTATCATCCCTTATCTAGGTGTTCTTAACTTGCAGGATCTTCACCAGCAAACATAAAATTAATTACGAGAAACTGTAAATCGACATTAGAAAACAAAGAACTGAGACTTTTGACGGTAGAGTTTTACATGGTGAAATGCTAAACAGGAAAACTTAAGATTATATTATGATGGTTCGACAATTCAACGACCTATAACAGACGATAAACAGACAGAGAAATATCAAGCATGTTTTAAACACTGTCTGGGATAAGTCAGTTTCATGCACATAGAAGACCGAAATCGTGACAATTTTGATTGGCGAGGAAAGTAGTACACGCGGGAGAGATGAAAACTGCTTGCAAAATTTAGGACATAGATAGGCGGATAATTTGAATCAGAGCTTAAAGAGTGGGGATTGTATTCATCCGGCTCAGGGTAGGATCCACTGGTGGGCGTTTACGAACATATTAACGAAATTTAGATGGAACAACAGGTCGGAAATTTCTCGAGTAGTTTAGAGTCTGTGAGATACCCAGGAATGAATCTGTTCCGTTATATTTATCGTGTTGTCTTGAGGACGGAAAAGCCTCACGATCGACATATTGCTCACCCATGGAGTGCTACAGAATGTAAAACGATTCACAATTAACGATATAATTCAGAATGGGAACTAACAAAAAAGGCAAAATTCTTCAAAGTTTCAGATTACTAGCCGATTACAAAATTTGAAAATATCCGCATACTCTAATGTGAGGCAAACTAGTACCATGTTTTCGGGTAAACACGCTGCCTCCATCTTCATGATAGTAGAGTAAGGGGCTAAAAAATATGTATGTAAGGCACTCACTAATTTCTGTAAAACCTTTTCGGGCAGACAGCCAAATCAGATTGTTCAAATTAACCACTGTTTCAGAGATCGGCTCCGTCTCGAACATCAGAAACCTCGTGACGGAGATAAAGTCCGTCTCTGAAAATTCGGTTGATTTGAACCATCTGACGCCTCTGTCAGCTGAAAAGATTTCAACAAATTCTATCGCCACGAAATCTTCAAGACACAGCAGAGTATTTCACAGATAGAGACAACATAAGTTCTCACATACCAGGCAATTATTTTGCATGCCTTCATTGGAGTATGACATGTTTATATAGGTAAGTTTTAGAAAGAAAATATCTGAGCAGGATGCCATTAAATTGGGGCAGATATCTTTGGTCACTCTCTTCATGTTTGCGCCGTGCATCAATGATAATTAAACACTTTATTATCCAACTAATGCACAATATACTATATGTAGATACAATTAAAATTATAAAATATTTAAAAGTGCTCCAACATGTTTCGGATCACAGAGGATCCATCATCAGTGAGCCTTGTACAGTGCTTGGCTAAGAATTACAAGAATGATTCTATCGTGTCCATGTCAACGGACACGATAGAATCATTCTTGTGGTTTTTAACCAAGCACTGTTCAAGGCTCCCTGATGATGGATCCTCTGTGATCCGAAACATGTTGAAGCACTTTTAAATATTTTATAATTTTAATTGTGTCTACTTATTATATATTGTACATTAGTTGGATAATAAAGTGTTTAATCTTCGATCATATTTATCTTCGATAATTTTGGGTCTAAAGCAGGCGAAATTACAGAGGTCTACATTATGAATCAATTTCAGAAAGACTGTGATGTTCAACAATCTGTGTTACAGTCCAGAGCACATAATCCTGCGCTGTTTTCCGCTCACTTGAACCTCTACTTATTTCAACAAACTGACGGAAAGTGAAACTGCCTAATGTAATTACTACACGCTCTTTGTACTTTTCGTCCCAGTATCGTGGTTTCCGCGTTTCCGTTGCTATTCATTCTGCTTTTTATTTTGTCCGTGCTCCCATCAAGACTAGGCAAAGGCGTATAAATTACGACCACTGCTAAGTGGCTTTTGAATATCTCCTATAATTTTTTCCGTTCTGCCTTCTACGCGATTAAAATTTACAAGATGGTCATACATGTAGGTTTCTGTAGTTCACTATCGGACTGCTAAATAAAGTGACATTCTGTTTATCAGTTTTTTTACACTGACGCCGTCTATAGACAAAAACTGAGGGGATTTGAGCTTTCCATGGCGGCTATGTGACGCCGTGTAATTCTGAACATACTTTATGCAATATTTTGGCCCTGATTATAACAGTGTGGCGAAACATGCAAGGTTGTACGTACATTCAATCAATCATTCTGTACATCATGGCAAGGACAGTAATTTGTAATACAGAGTTGTGTGCATTAGTACTAATATTATTAGAGAGCGACCAATTTATGCGGGAACTATCGTTTGGCACTTCCCGTGGCAACTTCGCCGTTTGTATGGGTGGTAGGCTGAGTTAGCTACGTTAATAGGATAACCCAGCCTTCGAAAAGTGGCAATCGACAATTGTCCGATAAAATAACGACCTTATAGAAACAACGAAAGTCTGCATGTTCTATTTTCTTTACGATAAATGTACTGTGAAATGCAAAGCAGTTATGAGAAATTATGAATATAAAGTGACACAAGCTACTAGACAAAATCATGTAAGTTTAACAAAAGATGACACAAACTACTAGAAAATATCATGTAAGTTTAACAAAAGGTGACACAAGCTACTAGACAAAATCATGTAAGTTTAACAAAAGGTGACACAAGCTACTAGACAATATCATGGAAGTTTAACAAAAGGTGACACAAGCTACTAGACAATATCATGTAAGTTTAACAAAAGGTGACACAAACTACTAGACAAAATCATGTAAGTTTAACAAAAGGTGACACAAGCTACTAGACAATATCATGGAAGTTTAACAAAAGGTGACACGAACTACTAGACAAAATCATGTAAGTTTAACAAAAGGTGATACAAACTACTAGACAATATCATGTAAGTTTAACAAAAGGTGACACAAGCTACTAGACAATATTATGTAAGTTTAACAAAAGGTGACACAAGCTACTAGACAATATCATGGAAGTTTAACAAAAGGTGACACAAGCTACTAGACAAAATCATGTAAGTTTAACAAAAGGTGACACAAGCTACTAGACAAAATCATGTAAGTTTAACAAAAGGTGACACAAGCTACTAGACAAAATCATGCAAGTTTAACAATCTTAATAAACTGAGAACATGCGCATACGAATCAATAGGCATGATTAACGTGATGAGTCACTGACATATGGATTTTCGACTGCCTTGACAAGGCATATTGTCAAAACAATAGCACATCGCAACACCACGCAAAATATCACACAATGGAAGGGTGTTGTTAAGACCTTGACATCCCTCTGACGCTGACACAGCGAATAATGTGTTCTTATAATTACATAACGTAGGTGGATGTTCGAATGACAAGTGTCTAATCACAGTTCAGAATAGTTACAACCACTTACACACTCCGGTTCACTAGTAATTAAAGTATGCTGATATGCTGGAAGAAAGTTATATAAGTACTTCTGGAGGAAGGTACTAATAAAAGTATCCTTTTAAATGCTACAAAAACCCGTATAATTTATAAAATAACAGTTATATAAATTGTTGAGCTATTTCCGTCCATACTTTTCACGAGTACTGGCCGTATGATCTGACAAATTCAGACATAATTTCATCGATTCCAATATCTGTCATGTTCGTTGTTTTTTAAGATACAAGAAAGGTCGTGCGATCTGGTCGACAGATGACCATAACGGTTTTAGTCACCAGTAGTAGATCTATGCCCATTGGTGGATGGTTGTTTGGCAGCCGTTAAATGCAAGCCAGAAACGTGCTATGACACAGCTGTAAATGAGGGCAAAACACAATTGTCATACTACATAAAAATTACAGTGGTTTAGTACAAGCCATTTCAAGAAAAACTCGAGCAAAGCATAGACGTTTTCATAATTTTACACACAACTTAATGCATAAACACATGATCTATGTCCACACGTAAATATTACGTTCCTAGCTTTAGTTACATTTATTAAACGGAAAGTTAAATACGGATCTCGTGCAAACACTGTGCTGTGACTTCATATTGTACAAAAGTATTTTAATAAAATGTGGAAATTTTTTAAAGGTTCATCATCATACAAAGTTTCAGTGTCCACCTTAGTGATTATTTTATGTGCCAACAGGTTCAACATACAAAATTTCCACGCCGTTTGCCCACAGAATGCACTTACGTGTTTTGTATGGATCTGAGAACTGTAATTACTTCATATAAAATAGTAACTCTTTGGTGTTTATAGCCAAGACGGAGTGAATTTACTCAGCAGTGCGAAATAAATCTCCAAATATATTTCAGGTTAATCTTTGTCTTTAAACAAGGCGAGGCCTGGTAAGCTTAAAAAAGCAACTCCTTTCGGAAATCCGTGACCACTAGATAGAAATATATTTTCACAAACGGTTAAATAGCGCTAGAACCACTTCATCTCACGAATTACAAGGCCATCATGTTGGCATTACTAAAAACGAAAATTAAAAAATAACGTATGTGGAACATTCCAAAGTCATGGTGTGCGTTGCAACATAACAAAAAGCTAACAACCTACTAAATCCACGTAGCAGAGTGCTTCTCGAAAAGCTAAGAGGTTCTCAGTTTGTCAATAAATTCCCCGCACTTTCTGAAACCCAAGAATTAATTACAGAGTTAACAAGAAACCGCCGCTTTCCCCTGTCCTGAGCCAGATCAATCCAGTGTACGCCATCCTATCCAATTTTGCATGATGTCTTTACTTGGCTTAATGAAACACAGTCAGTTAATTCAAAGTTATTATGACAGAACCCACTCCACATGAACAGGCCCTACATTGGACCATAATGTACCATTATCACAGCCTTTCTGAACAGTAAAGCGGCTAGAAACTCTGCTGAAGGCCGATCCGCACAAAAATGTGAATAACCCAGGTCACGTAAGTCTATTTCTTACAGACTTTTATTTGTATGAAACACACAGTGAACTATGGTAAAATGAGAATAAACAGTAAATTCACGAACACACTACAAAAACTGGTAGCAGACACGATATCCTTCAGACAAATTCATTTCCCACATTCCAGTTTATAAATTTCAGATTGTGAAGGAGCCGCTTTTCCACATGTCGAATTACAATAAATATAAGCAACAAAATTTTCAGTGGGAATGTGTTTACAATGAATGCAGACAGTTATGCCGTGCTTATGCTGTAAAGGAACTACAAGTTCTATGTAGCTAGAAAAAAAAAGTTTTATTCTCCTTAACCGAGTCAGGAACTTGGAATGGGTTTGATCATTTGTATAAATATAGAATGAAGTTTCTTTGGTAATTCAGTACATTTTGACTTCGAGACGAGCTGCTAATGGAACTGCACCCTACAAGTCACATTCCTACAGTGGTAAGAGCATAGCAAAGTTTCTTGTGACTGCGCCCCTATAATATTGTGCTCCACAAACCCATACTCCGATAACCCTTCAATTCAACATATTTATAACTTCTGGCTAGTAATTAATATTTCATACACAATATACAGGTATGTTCATGGTCTGTCTTCTCATCAAACTTCACACGTCTAGCTCCAATTGTTCATTAGTTACATCTTCAAATGGAAAGTTAAATGAACTTTATCAAGGCCAACATGTTATTCTATAATCTACAACAGTGTTGCCTCAAAAAAAGTTACTTACTTTCCCAAGGTCTACTATCATAAATCATTTCAGGATTCTAAATTAGAGTGGTACTACTATCGCTTCTATGTCGCAAGTTCCCGCTTCCGCCATGTTGTAATTACTGATTATACGAAATGAAAAATTGCGCAGTTCAATCTCAATTTCATGACAAAACCTTCACATCAAGTTTCGCAAAATTTGTACAATGCTTCAGAACTTGAAATGGACACACACACTTGCACATATAAACACACACACACACAAACGCAGATGCACAGGTACCTACACACTAAAACAGCGCTGGTAATGTCCTGCAACAAAACCTATGCAGAGTCTGGTAGCAATGGCTTTAGATATACAGATAGTTATGTCATAATCCTACAAGTTCTCCTCTCAAGAGAAGCAGAAAAAATGTCTAAGATAAAATTAAAAATGGAAAATACTATTTCGCATGAAATAGACTCAAAAAATAAATCGTTTCCACATATACTTATTTAACACAATTTCATTCAAATCCATACAGCTGTTCATGTTTAGAATTGTTTTAAGAATATGCCATTTAGCGCCACTGTGTGTGTGTATGCGTGGGCGCGCGCACGAGGATCAGTCAAATTTCAGCTGCCTGGAGAGTCGCTGCCCATCCCTCCATACCCCTCGTGACATAATGTCGTAACCGTTTCTAGTAAGCTACCTTCTTATTCAGTGGAACATTTTGCTTATCTTGTCCTTTTCCTTAATCAGTTTATTGTCTTGGAATATGATGGAAATTTCGACGGTGAAGATGGAGGCAGCAAATTCCTCCGTAACGTCTCTAATATAGCCCACTGCCACATGGCCAACCGACTCAGCGTTAAGGAAAACTAGAAGATCCCACTGAAACTGTCAGATCTCCTTAGTCAAAAACTAATCGCTCCGAATGATTCGCAACATTCAGAATGTACCGCAACGAACATCTGTCAAATGGATATTCACTGGAGTATTTTGAGTGAAAAATGTTATATCAACATGGGTCTAAATATGCACCGTTATGTAGTTACCGCTCGTTCCAGCAGAATGCCCCCACCGGTTCTTACAGTGTGGACGTAGTCATCTTGTGAAATATCGTAGGTACTTGAGTGGCTTGCTGTTCACAGCGACCTCCTGCATTGGCTGTACACAAGTGAGCTCGTTTTAAAAACAACACGTGTTGTTTTCAACACGCTTTCATTAATCTTCTGTACCTTCCCTCACGCGCTGCCAAATTATAGCTAGGTTCTGCGATTTCTTCCGATATACCATGTACATCACGTACCACCAGAACAGAAACCAGGGGATGTCAAGTCTGGTAGACGGGGTGGCCAGGTATGCGAACCTCAAGAACTAATCCACCTTCCATTTTACTGATGCAAGAACTCTGTGACTCTTCGACCGAAATGAGAGGGAGGGTTGTCGCGTTCCAGCCACGCGTTTAATTTGATCCCGGGCAGGTTCGTCTGCCAAAAGAAGTCGCTCGTCCTGTAAGACATGCAGGGAGCAACCTGCTGCAGATATCCCTCAGGAAGGAATGGCCTAACTAGTTTCTCTTCGACAAGATCGCACCATACATTCAACGAATGCGGTGGGGGTGCGTTACTGGAATGAGCGGTAACTACGTAACGGTGGATAACCACTCATATTAATTAAAGTGTCTGATTCCAGAGGCCGCGCGGTTTAAGGCGTGGGTCTGCGGCCGCTCGTTTGCTGGGACTGCAGGTTCGAATCCCGCCGGTGCATTGGAAGATTGTCTCTTGTGAGTTTTATGTGTTGTCAAATAGAGGTCTCTTAGTCGGGCTGATCTCTCGTCTGGAGGAGTCTTACCGAGTGTGGTGTGTCTAACTGAATATGATCGTGAAGCCTTAATAATGAGGAGGCTCCAGCCAACTAGCGACTGTTGCATCATGGGAATAAAAACAATATAATATGTTTCAGCGGCTTCGGTGGTCTAGAGATAGCGTGCTGGCCTTTGGTACCCGGCCGAAGCCGTCGGATTTTTAGGGAGAAAAAGTCCTCAGCACAACTTCCTTCGGAGGGGAAGTAAAGTCGTCGGTCCCATGTCGTAGATTTGCGGCATGTAAAAGATCCCTAAATTTACGTGGAAGTCGGAATTTGGCAAAATTACTACCGGACATCTTTCTCGCCCACAGTTCCACCTTTCACTGCTAGGGTCTCTCGCGTCGCTGAGGACGCAGAGGCACGTGGCGGCGAAAGTGGGAACGTCTAAAAGGCGGGGGAAAGCAATGGCAAACTACCCCCAAGAACTTGCTTAGGATGCAGTGTGCCAACAGCCACATCGGTTCCATAACCAGGCTCTGGTTCCTGCCGGACCGGCCTCTGGGGACGAATACTAATGAATGAATGAATATGTTTCAATCGCAAAAAGCCCATGATTTACTACCTGAAGTTTGGAAGAAGTTTCGTCAAACATCTTTCATGTACGACAGCCGGTTAGAAAACAAGTTTATACGCCTAAAATGAAGTTAATTAAAGAACATTAGAACATTCCTCGCGCGCGCGCACACACACACACACAAAGCCCTGACATGGTGCTGAAGGACTATCATCCTTTTCCAGTGCCGAAAAAAAATTTTGGTGCCACAAATTTGATAGCTGGAAGAAATCTGTTGTGATACGATGGCCGATAACAAAGAACATGGGCTTGTCTAGACAGAGAATAGAAAAGCTCGTCCCATGATACAAATGCCACAGTTGTGGCGGGGACTACGTGGAAAAGTAGTAGGATAGCAATGCAATTGATCTGAACTCCCTGCTAGAAAGGAAAATAAATAATCCGTATATATTATATATATATATATATATACACTGTAAACTTATTTCCTAATGAACCGACGTACGCATAAACACGTCCATTACAACGGAAGACCGCCTTTATCTTACTGCGAAGAGGAAAACTGATGTACAGTTGAATGGAGAGGGAACTTCAGTGTGTCAGTGCCTGGGGCAGTACAGGTCTTCAGCAGGTAGTTAAGTGGGGCGATGCCCTCCCGCGACCTCTGGGACGCGAATACACTGCCTACAATCCCTGATCATCCTTTCTGCACAGCCAGTACACACTTTTAACAAAAGAGGCTACCTGCTTAAATACCTAGCTTCACAGAGCCAAGATTTGACTGAGTTCCTAATAATCACTTATCTATCAAGAAATGCTCCAGGTTTCACGCATTAACGTGTTCACATAAGCCGACCATTTACGGTATCCTGGGCCAGATGAATTCAAGCTGCATAATTACACCATAGTTAAATTCTATTTTAGTATGTCCTACAATTTATGTGTAATTCTCTCAACTTCAGGTTGTCCGACAAAAATTCTGTATGCATGGCTCATATCTCCACTGCGTCTTACGAATTCCGCGTATCTCACCCTCCTTCAGTTGGTCACCTCAATATTTGGTAGGTTAAGTAGCTAACCAACGTACGTATCGACACCAAATAGTCCACTTCTGTAATACAGTAATACTGGGTAGACACCCGTTGACCTACATCATCGCAACCCAGCCTGACAGGTGTTGCACATACAATACTCATTTAGCCTGTCGCGTGTGTCAAATTTTTATTAAGAACAAGGTGGCTTAAGTGGTCAATATCGGACTTTATTTGGGGGATAACCAGTTCAAACCTAGGCCGTCGCGCCCAATATTCTATCTGACATTTCTTGTGGGTCCCCTGAGTCTTTCTAAGCAAATCCCGGGAGAGTACTTGAAATCCCACTCAAGTAATGCCAGTATCGCTTCCTTCCACGTCACTTCCAACTTATCAGTCATTAACATCCCAACTGCATACTTTCAGTCATTGAAATTTTTTTAAATAAATAAACAAACAAACGTCTGTGTTCAAGTTGATAATTTCTTTATTCAGAACAACGCGCTGTTTATGATTCCAAATGTTTCATTTTATAAGAAGTCCTAATTTTTCATTAAAACATTAAAACAATGAGCAATAGTAGTCTGAGAAATGTATGTAAAGTGCATAAGGTGGGATACAAGCGTAATCTAAGCGCATGAAGGAAGCCAGACGAAAGCAGTAATATTTCAGTAGGGGATCACAGGTTTAAAATCACGACAGTCAATGTAACGCAGACATGTTTTTAAATAGACGGCGAAGGAGAAGGATGTTTCATGTAGGTCAGTTTCAGCTGCCCCGAGCACCTGTACGACCGGAAGAATTCAGGCTACCAGTATCTCATACGCACACAATGCTTGGTTGCAGGTTCACGTCTGTAAGGAACATGACGTGCCGCTCGGTAGAGCTTCTAATGAAGTTAGTCCTCCTACCACTCGGTGCGGCTTCCAAGAAATTAAGACCGCCGAAAACACACAGAAGTTCGGTATACAGACAATTGTACTGTAACTCGTGTCGGCACGAAAGAGACTTGTGCTGTTATTATCCTTACCAGTTGTTAGGACTAAAAAAAAAAGGCCGTTCGAAGGTGGTACAGCAGGTTTGAGTTTCTAAACACACGTTCTGCTTCGATCTTGATGAACTGCGACATCAACTTCTTTTTAAGTGAAAGATGCGAATCTATCTAAGGAGTTAATTTTACAAAAGTACACGCAGTGTGAAAGAATTTCTAACAATCTGTACTAATAAAGCATATTTTGAAAATTCAGCGAAAAAATTTGACGGTTACTTCTCTACCGATTACAAACATAGGCAATAATTCCTTTGGTCCACTATAGACATTACAGCACTTGTGGGGCACTGTGAAATCAAGAACCGCTTGAGAGTCTGCGATCCCCCTTGACACAGTTTTAACGCAAGTAAAACACTGAATTTGTAAGCGTGTTGCCTTTTTGCTTAAAGTTCTCTGAATATATATTCACGCTTCTAGACACTGTACAAATGTAACGTGACTTACAGTGACAACTGACACTCCGAAAAGGGGCATACCTGAAAGTTGTATTAAAATGCATCGCCTGGGACCTGAGGAAGAGCACGATAAATTTCAGCCAGAGAAGTTATCACTGAGCTCAGTTACTTATAAAATATATTTTGTAGTACTTCAACATGCAAAGTTAAATTCCCCAACAGAACTGCTTTCTACAGTCTTCCCGATCCACAGTTACGAAGCATTTGGACATCCACAGTTCCACACACATATCAGGTAGTTGACACAGTGCCGTTATCGACCCTTAATTTGATCATTAATTGCCTTATCAACTTTCATGAAAAGTGGCCTAGCTAACTCCATGGAGCAAAGTCTATCTTAAAGAAGCTAATAATTATGCAGGTGTCAAGATATTATACAGTCCTTATGGCAACAGAATTTTCATTACCATGTCCACAAGCATTCACTATTAAACACAATCCTAAACCAGATCAATCCACTTCGTTCCATCTCCTCCCACGTCTGCATAGTGTCTGTAGTCTTACCGGCTACAGCTCTGTGATAAGGCACTTCTCACCTGCCTCATGTACACTGCTTGCAACCAGTTACGAAATTTTGTGGTCTCTTTCCCAGTTTATATATCGCTATGCTTGGAATATAATTATATTTTCTGATATTAAAATATAATTTCGTGATTTCCACTATCAAAAATAATCACTTAAAACTATTCAACACCTGTATTGTCTCCCTTAATTTTACATTTATTGTTTAGCTTACCTTAATTTTCTTTGCTTTCTTATACGTGACAAAATATCATATTTTACTTTGAAGTCATGTAGCAAAGTTGTCATAAACATAATAATTTACTCATAACAAAAGTAAACATTAAAAACGATCGAAGATCGTGTAGCACGGAAAAGGATAAGCACGTACAAGGCCTTGAAATATAAGGTTAATATTTTGTTCTATAAGCGGCAGACGCCTGTCTTAACAGCCCGAAGTGAATGTTGTTTAAAAGAGGAGTCAGAATATTTGAAAGTTTTCACTATGAGGTCATGACCTTCAATTATAACGGTTCTGCTTCTTATTGTCATACAATCTCTACACACACAGCAGAACACTAAGCCCAAAGTATTGCACAATTTAGTCATATTCAGAGCACGTTGAGTTTGGATTTCCTTTGGAAAATTTACAACTCGAGTGAAGATTGACATTAGTGTGCTGCACAAACACGATCCCTATATTCCCATGCTAAAACACTCAAAGATCAGCGAAAATAAACCTTCCTTGACATAAATGCAATATCGTTAGATTCAAGCTTCGTGTCAAAAAATGCCGGCTCAACTCCTTAAAGCAATCCACATAGCATACTTGCCGGATAAGTTGCCTAACCCTAAGTAAATACCGTCACATTGAACACTACAAACAAAAGTGTATCGAGTAGCTCATACAAATACATTTCAAACGGACAAGATCGCTGCTTTTAACTAACGGCATCAACGTATCATGGCTACAGAAATCACAGCAGCTTTATAAGCAGAAGATAAGAATGCCACATCCTGAGATTTACGACACGCAATTGACGCGGAAAAGCCCAGCTGGTAAATTTCAAAATGTAATACCGCTTCTTGTTAAAAGCACAAGAAGCTGGTCAAGATGCTATAATGAAAGCCACTACGTCACTCTTGGCACTAAAGGTATAAGGGTATACAATGAGATGTTTTGTCGTGATATTTTAGGTCACAGGCAAACCTAACACGTGCGTGTTTTCATACGATCGAAGTTAACGGACGTACAAAACTGGGGGTGGGGGGGGAGGCATAATAATTGGTTGTAAATTTAATATAGTTTATTATGTTGATGAAAGTTTAGATGTTCTGGATGGGCGGGAAACTGTGTTGATCTTATCACGACTACAGCATCGACGAACAGAAAAAAAAAGAACTGAAAATGATAATATGGACCTAAAAGAGAAAAGGGGGGTCTGATAGGAGGATGAGAATATTTCGAGTTTCATTATTTGAACTTTCTCCAAATATTATTAGGCTGATCACATCAACACGGATAAGGGTCTGCAGTGCGTGTAAAACAGACGAAAAATCCATAAAATTTTCCGCCCGAAACCTGAAGCGAACGGGCCATTTGAAGGACAAAAGAACAGCTGAAAGGAGTAGATCTAAAAATTATAGCGTAAATAGAATGGCTGAGAAATGCATACACAATTTTGGCCGGAATAATTTTGGAACGGGTTTATGGGGCTCAGAAGATTGCAGTAGCGGGATTTCATTAAAACAATAAAAAATCATTCGACTTCGATAAAGAGGCAGAAATTTCTTGACGAGTTGAGCAACTAACAAATCACTAAAAAGCTCCTTCTTTTACGGAGTCGCTTTTAATAACCGGGTTCTTTTACCTGAGACTGTCTGCCGTAAGCCATTCTCGCACAGATTAAATTAATGTGTGTAGTCATGCCACGACATATGTCACTTTTGCATTTGTAAATCCAATAGGATATCTCGCTGCTGGGTTATGAGAACACGACCTAACAAAGCCTGCAATGGAACAGGACACAACAGAGTTGTAAGCCGAAACGGAAGAGAGAATTGCGTAATTTGACGTTCAGGTGACCGTGCATCGTGATAAATTCTTATAATAAAACCAACTAGACGCACTCATTTCTCAAATTTATTTTTGGTATAAAAATCTACATGTTTCGGACAGTTCCTCTGTACATCATCCCGAGTTTTTCACTGTACACAGAAAAGGTATATGTCATAACAGGTTTGCTGACAGCTTGGGAGCAGGATCAGGACGGAACGTCCTGATCCTGCTCCAAAAATAAATTTGAGAAATTAGTGAATCTAGTGGTTTTATTATAAGAATTGTGTAAGTCTAAAAGCCCGGAGTTCCTTCCTTGAAAGCAAATGTTATAGTGTTGATTTTTTAGACTCTTTTACTAATATATTTAATTAGCCGGTCCCAGTGGCCGCGCGATCTAAGGCGTAGGTCTGCGGCCGCTCGCCTGCTGAGATCATGGGTTCGAATCCCACCGGAGGCATGGATGTTTGTCTGTTGTGAGTGTTGTGTGTTGTCAGGTAGAGGTCTCTGCGACGAGCTGATCACTCGTCCAGAGGAGTCCTACCGACTGTGATGCGTCGTT